>Ga0315268_10000619_pt1 | contig 41364 bp, 32 predicted proteins | sample C1_top_MG_FD_204535 | JGI IMG/M metagenome (GOLD analysis project Ga0315268, IMG submission 204535) | Sediment microbial communities from Yellowstone Lake, YNP, Wyoming, USA - C1_top | ecosystem: Environmental > Aquatic > Freshwater > Lake > Sediment | place: USA: Wyoming | collected 2017-08-01
ACATCTCCATATCCTACAGTTGTTAAAGTGACCGCTCCCCACCACATGGCATCTGGAATGCTGCCGAATGATTCGGGCTGTGCTTCACGTTCGACAAAATACATCAAGCTAGAACCGATAATCAGCAAAATAACCCCCGAGAAAAGGGTAATAATGAGTTCTTCTCTCTTGGATTTAATCACATTAGCTAATTTTGTAAGAGATTGAGAATAACGTCCCATCTTCAGGATGCGGAACAGGCGAAACAGCCGGACAGCCCGAATGACTCGCAAGTCCATGCCGCCCATCGGGATATAAAAGGGAAGGAACGAAAATAAGTCAATCAGCATAGAAGTTGAAAAGGCGTATTTCACCCTACCCCAAAACGGGTCATGGTATTGCTTATTTTCTGTACAAGTCCACAGTCGCAAGATATATTCGATGGTGAAGATCGCCACCGAAAATGTATCAAAGGAATGGAAAAAGTTTTTATATTGTAAATACAATCCTTCTTCTGTTTCTGAGATGACCGCCAGGACATTGAAGAATATGAGAATGATCATTCCCATATTAAAGACCCGGCTTGCACCTTCATGGGCATGGGAGGAGTCCATAATTTCATATATTTGCTTTTTAAGGTTTTCCATCATTTAACTCCAATTCCAAGAAATACCTTAAGACTGCACCAAGTATTCATATCCAATATATCCCAGGACCAGATCGCGTTTCTCTCCTAGCAGCTCGTTTTCGTGCCCCAAGATATCAGCTATCAGGGGGATTAGCGGTGCTTCACCATCCCAATTTCTTAGTATTTCATCTCCCAATTCCTGACGAAGGCGATCAGCCACGAAAGCGCACAACCAGATATCATCTACATAGCCATAGGGACCTTCTAACGATTCGGGGATGATATCCGCCGGAAGGATAAAATAGGCGATGGCAGCGAGTAGCAAGGGTCGTAGACGTCCGGGTAAATTAGGATCATCCAGTAAACGGGTAAGAAGGCGGTACAGGGCGGGAGCCTGGAAGATCAGGTCGTCGTGGCGACCCTCGTAGGTGGCAATATCTTCCTGAAGAAGCTGGTCGAAGTTTTTCATGGATTACCTCTGGCATAGGGACATACATCCTTGAATTCAAGGCAGCGAGAGCAATATGAAGGTTGAGGTGGGAACTCCTTACGCTCAATACGCCCAAACAGATCCGCCAGCCTGGACTGGGCGTCGGCTTTACGACCAGCATCCCACAACCAGGACACGGCTTGTTCATCTGCCATGAAGTGGGCGGTCAACATAGAGATCGGTCGGTCAAGTTCCTTTTCTACACCCAGGGCGTAAATTGAGAGTTGCAAGGCAGACTGCTCAATCTCCTGTGGGTTAGAATGAGAGGTCTTAAAATCGACGATTTCCAGGCCGTTACAATCCGTCTGGCGGATCAAATCAATCTTACCTAGCAAGATTTGCCCGTTGTATGAGGTAGAGAAGAAAGTTTCGGCGTGAGTGGTCTGCCGCAGGTGATCCCCATAAACCAGTAAATATCGACTGAGCTGCCGAATGGCAGCTTGACGATAAGCTGCCTCTTCTTCCGGTTTGGTACGCGATGCAGAGAGCCAGGTCGTTTCCACCAGGGATGGTAAATCCTCTTGCTTGACTTGCTGGCCCTGCAAGGCACGCTGATGGATGACTTCCAGACAACGATGGACGTTGGATCCAAAAGCCACCGGATCAAGCCAGGGCAGAGCCAGATTGTAAACCACGGCGAACTTATATCGGATTGGGCACTGCAGATAGTAAGCCAGTTGGGAAAAGCTATAACGTGGGCGCGGGCCACGGTTGCCAACAGGAGGCCGGCTTTCGATTTCCTTGATTTTCTCCTCTGAAAACTCCGCTGCAGCGCGCAGGTCATCGCCAAACATCTCATATACGAATGGACTGGGCCCACCACCGCGCTTGTTGACCACATCTGCTGTACCGATGATGAGAAGATCACGCGCTCGCGAAGCCGCTACATAGAACAGCTTGCGCTCGTCGATCAGGTGGGGATCCTCTACCTCTGGTGGGCCACTGGCGCGTAAGTGGTTGGGTATCTCATAAGGATCTCTGCGGTGAGTGATCGGCAGGCGACCATCCATGGCCGAACCGACAACCACCACAGGAAATTCTAAGCCCTTTGCCTGGTGGATAGTCATGATCTGGACAGCATTTTCTACCTGCGGGAGAGCCGGGTCAACCCCGCCTTCCTTGAGCAACTCCAAGAATTCTCGGAACGGATAGAAGTTTCGGGTCGACCCGTGCTCGTCCCAGGCGGCTACCAGATGGCTGAAGATGCCTAGGTTTGTTATGGCTGTTTCGTCTCCGGCGAGCTCGAATCGTCCAAGACAACCACTCGCAGATAGCAGAGCGTAGAACACTTCCAACGCAGAGGTCTGCTCCTGTGCTTGTACTTTCCGTTTGAGGGTAAGTATTTGTAGCAGACGCTTTATATCTTCGGGGTCGGTAATTCCTATCCCTTTCAGTCCATCCTGGCTGGTGACCTCCAACAAATTGCCCTTGTATGATTTCAGCAGGTTGCAGGTTACATCACTCAAACCAACCAAGGGGAGACGGATATATTTATCACCCCATTCTTTGGATGCTCCGAGGAAATTAATCAAGCTATAAAGTTGGTCGATCTCCTCACGTTGAAAAAGCGCAGCGTTACCAATTACTAGACAAGGAATGCCAAAGGCTCTCAATGCTTCGCTATAGGCTTCGGCGTAGGATTTGACACTGCGAAGCAGGATGACCACATCGCTGCAACTTCCAATCCGCCCAGTCTGGTTCAGACTTTTGATCAAGTGACTTATGGAGGAAGCTTCCTCAGCAACAGTACGCTCGTAGATCAGAAGAACATCACTGCCGGGACCTCGCACAGCCTGCAAATCCTTGGCAAATCGTGCTGGATTATGAACGATTACCTGTTGTGAGTGCCCCACAATCGGGCTGCGACTGCGGAAGTTATGAACCAGCTTTACAATGTGAGCACCAGGGTAGCGCTCAGTGAACTTTTGAATGTTTTGTACAGTGGCACCGCGGAAGCGGTAGATTCCCTGGTCGTCGTCACCGACGACCGTCAGGTTTTGCCCGTCGCCAGCCAATTGAAGGAATAGACGTTCCTGTGCGGCATTGGTATCCTGATATTCATCGACCAGGATAGCCCTGTAACGACCTTTTAGCTCCCTAAGAATAGCTGGGGCATTTTGGATCAGGTCGAGTGCATAGCGCTGCAGGAAGGCAAAATCGGTCAGAGAATTGGCCTGCAGCATTTCACAGTATCGCTGATAAGCCTCGGCGACGATCTTGCGTTCGTTCCACAGATTGCTTTCTTTTTCATCGCAACAGGCGCAATTCTGTTCGCACCAGCTTTCCAGTCCGGAAGGCTCGACAAGCTCCTCAGTTGCCAGATTGAAGGTGCGCAGCACAGCGTCAAAGAAATCTTTGGGACGACCTTTGACAATGTCGCTCAACCCCAAAGCTTTTCGATTAGAATACACCAATAAGAATTGGCCAATATCATCCAGAATTCGAAAGCCGCGTGGCGTTACCGATTGAGCAACGTAGTGACGTAGGAGTTCGGCGCAGAAGGAGTGAATCGTTGAAACCTGCATTAATTCTGCATTAATTTCTGGAAGCTTAAGTTGGATGCGATCTTTGAGACCTAATGCAGCTTTTTCAGTGAAGGTCACTGCCAGGATATTTTCGGACCTGACACGGCCTGAGCGGACGAGAAAAGCCACGCGGCGAGCAATGACTTCGGTTTTTCCTGAACCAGGGCCAGCGATGATGAGTAAAGGGCTGCCTTGATGCTGAACTGCTTCTTTTTGGGGATCAGTCAGGCCTACAAGGATGGCTTCCAATGATTTAGCCCGCAAGGTTTCAAGGCCGCGCCAAGCAGCCTCGTTGTTTGGGTTGATAGCAAGAACCCTTTGTAAACATTCTGAGCGCTCTGTATCAGTCTCGACTGCGCCGGAGAGCCACAACCAGGCCTGCTCGTTTCGTGGATCCTGCTTCAGGATCGTCGTTAGCAACCTGGCGCCCGTTTGCTTATCCCCATCTTGAATAGCCTGGATTGCTTGACGCAATACCTCTTGTTGATCAGACATATTACCCTCCCTTTGTTTATGTCTGAAATAATTGTACACCTGATAGTGTGATCATGTCTGCCCCTCAATCCACCAGGTCGCGCCTTAGCTGAATGGTTTCATATGCCAAGCAAGTTGGGTTCGTACCGTTTATTGCCCCTCGCAGCCAACGCCGTCGTGGTTGCCATCGAAATTGTGCGGGTCTGGCGGCAGCACCTTGAAATTCCGGTAAGGAATATCCTTGCAATCCAACTCGGGCGGTGGGGATGGGATGCAAACCTGGGGATAGGCTGGATCACAATTTCCACCATTACCCGGAGTGGGTAAAGAAAGCGTTGCAGCGCGGGAAGGTGCCAGGCCCCAAATCCCCAACTCGATATTCCTTGCAGTATCCTCGGCTTCCCGAAAGGTATTGTCACAGGCCACATCTGGTGGATAAGATGAGGCCCGAGCAAAACCGCGCCGCACCAGGGTCTCGTTGACAAACACATCCCCAACTATGACGTAGCGGAGCAACCGGCCATACCGGTCGGTCTCCGATTTGTCCTTGATGAGCGTCACCACCTTACCGCCCACCAAATCCTGGTTGGCCTGGGCTGCTTCCGGGCCATAGGGCTCGACCTTGCCCTCGATTTCCGGGGTGTCCATCCCGATATAGCGGACTTTGTAAGTATCACCGCCGATTTTCACATCGATCGTATCCCCATCCACCACCTTGATCACTACCCCGGTGGTTACCAAAGTGTTCCTGGGCAGGCAAGATGGAAAAACAGCGGTAGGAGATGCCTGAGTAGCTTCAATGGTAGAGGTTGGCGCAAGTTTTTCCTGCGCTGCTGTAGCCGACGGAGTGAGAATCCCTTCTGATTGCACGATTGGAGCAGGTGCGTTAGCCAGGGCAGTAGTTCGGTACGAAGGATAAACCAGGTTATAAACGAAAATTCCCCAACCGCAGCAAGCGCAAAGGGCGAGTAACGAACCACTAAGAATTGCTACTATTTTGATATCCAGACCGGCCTGTTTCCGGGGAAGGCCCGACCCAGCGGGCCGGTTGAGCCTTGCTAAAGCCTTTTGAGCAGGTTGGTTATTGGGATTGATCGCCAGAACTCTTTGAAGGCAATACCTTTTCTTTTTTACATCGTCTTGACAGAGGGAAAACCAGTACCAGGCAAGCTCATTATCAGGGTCTTCTTTGAGAACTCTGGTAAGAATCCTACCCCCGTTCTTTTTATCGCCGGCGTTTATGAAGTTGATTGCGTGTTTAAGATCCTCTTGACTGAACATTAAATAACCTCCCCAGACAACCTTGCTTACTGTTATTGTACAACTTAATCTCAACAGGTTAACAGGTCAGTTATCTAGAGCAATCGCATCGTGGAATTTGTCCTTTAAACATTAAAAACCTTCCTAAAATGACAGGGGTAATTTCACCTTTTGACAGCTAGAAAAATCGTTCTAACTGTTGTACACTCAAGTTGTCCCCGAAATGGACCTCCGCCTGCCACAAAGGATCACCCACCCTTGCCCCCAATCCCTCCCCAATCTTCCCGACCCATCCACCGGAACCGACAAATCCGTGAAATCCGTGCCATCCGTGTCCCATTTTCTTTCCTCCCATCAAGAACCGACATCCGCGCTTTTCCATGCCTGTCCGCGTCCCTACCCACCCTACTCCTCCCTCCCATTTAGGGGAGGGACGGGGAGAGGTCATTCGTCCTCATCCATAGTACCGATAAATTCCGTGTATTTCCGTGTGATTCCGTGTCCCTTTTTTTGGAGAGGTCGCATTCGTTTCGATTTGTTTTTTTCGCGGAACGAATACCCCCTCGTTGCCCCTCCTGTACGCCGGAACAGGAACCGGGGTTCCTGGAAAGCAGGAAAAGCCCCTGAAGGGTATAATCATCTGGTAGATCTTCAGCGGAGGTGACGGGATGGAACGAGCGGAATGGCTGAAAAAGATGCGCAGCATGGCGGAGGCGTTGTATGACCGGTTTTCGCCGCACTATTGGGTGAGGTATGGGTTTACGGTGCATGAGAGACACCGTGAGTTTCTCCAGAAGTTCCTCGAGCGGGTCACCCCGGGTGGCGCGGTCCTCTCCGCCGGGTGCGGCGCAGGCCTCTACGACGGCCTGTTGTTGGAGGCCGGGCATCCCGTGACCGGCATTGACCAATCGGCGGGGATGCTGGCGCGGGCGCGGGAGCGCTTCCCAAAGGTGCGCTACGAGAAGATGGGGATGCAGGAGATGGCCTTCCGCGCCGCATTCGATGGCGTGCTCTGCATGGACGCCCTGGAGCACATCTGCCCGGAGGATTATCCGCTCATCCTGCGCAAGTTCCAGGAGGCGTTGAAGCCCGGCGGGGTGCTCTATTTTACGGTGGATATTGACCCCTCGGAGGACCTGGAATTCGCCTACCAGCAGGCGAAGGCGCAGGGCTTGCCGGTGGTGTATGGCGAGCTGGTCGACCGGGTCGATGCGGCCTACGCACAGATGATGACATCGGATCAACCAGTGCCCTCTGAGCTGGAGGACGCCGCGGTATATCATTTCTATCCCTCGCTCGACCAGGTGCGCCAGTGGATCGCCCAGGTTGGCCTGGCGATCGAGGAGGAAGGCGCCGGCGACGAGTACTACCATTTCGTGGCGCGAAAAAAGGAAGAATCAGTGGTGTAGATCAGACTGCCGCGGATGGCTTCGGCAGCACCCGCTTGGGCAGCTTACACACCATCGTGTAGGCCGGGTCGTAGATGTTGCCCAGGTCATATTCCACGCAGTGCCCCAGGAGCAGGCAGGCGGCGCGCCCCCCCAGGCCGTAGTCCTCCTGCAGCCAGGTCAGCATCTCGGTGGTGGCGTGCTGCAGGGCCTGGTCCAGCGGGCGAGCGTTGCCGAGCGTGAAGATATAGTCGGCGTTCTCGCCGCGCGGCCACCCAATCTTCCTGCCCTTGAGCAGCCGGACGGTGAACTGCACCTCGAAGGTGGTCTCGATGCCCGTGCCGAGGATCTCCCCATCCCCCTGCAGGGCATGTCCATCGCCCAGGTGGAGCAGGGCGCCCGGCACAGAGACGGGAAAATAGGCCGTCACCCCGCTGACAAAGCCGCGGTAATCCATGTTGCCGCCGTACTTGCCGGAGGTGGCTGAGGAGATGGCCTGCCCATCGGAAGGCGCCACGCCCAGGCAGCCCAGCATCGGGTTGAGCGGCAGGGAAAAGCCCTCCAGGCCGGCCACCGGCGTGACCAGGTTGGCGCGCATCCCGGCCAGGTCGAGCAGCCACTCCGCCTGCAGGGCTTCGGGCAGGGCCGAGACGGCCTCGGGATCCACCACGTTGGGCGCCAGGGCGCTCCTGGAGTAGCCGGAGGTGCGGCTGGGGGCCAGGCGGTCCAGGTGCACCAGCAGCGCATCGCCCGCCTCGGCACCCTCTACGTAGAAGGGGCCAGTCTGTGGGTTGGGGTGGCCCGCCACTTGCTTACCCTGGGCATCCACGCCCCAGGCATCCACCGTGGTTGTGATGATGGTATCACCGCTGGCGATGCGCAGCACGGGCGGGTGAGAGCCAAAGCTGAGTGGGTAGTGGGTGGGTTGGAAATGGTGTGTGGTCATGGTTTATCCTCCAGGTGAGCTGAAAAGGGACCGGGCTTCCGCATTGTAGGGTGCCGGCTGGCCCGCACCGGCGGCGTTCGGCTTGAACTCCAGGATGTGGGTGATGCAGGCCGGGAATTCATCGGGCCGGTGGGTGACATATAGGATCTGGGTGCCGGTCGCCTGGGTCACCGTGGTGACCGCCCAGTTGAGCTGTTGGCAGTTTTCGGCATCCAGTCCCTGGCAGGGCTCATCCAGCAGCATCTCCGGCGATTTGACCAGCGCCAGCAGGGGGGTATCCAGGAGCGGTTCCAGACCGAGGGTGTGAAGGATGTTGGCGAGGGCGCTCCCGGCTTCGATCTCTGGCGGGGCTTCCAGGTACTGCCGGAGGTGGTGCCTTCCTCGCCAGAGTTGCCGAACTGGCGGTAAATTGCCTGGTCTTGTTCGTGGGCGATGAGCCGCTGGTGCTGCTCCAGAGAGACCTGCGCCATGCGAGCGGGCAAGGTGGGGTCGGTGTAGATCACCCGGCCGGCAGAGCAGGGCAGGTTCCCCTGCACCACCTGCATGAGCAGCGATTTGCCGGAGCCATTGGGGCCGAGAATGGCCCAGTGCTGGCCGGCGCAGATCTGCCAATCCAGGTCGCGCAGGATCGTCTTGCCGTATCGGACAATGCTCACTTTTTCTAACCGGATGAGGGGGGCAGGTCGTTCTTCCATGGGCGAGGCGCGTCTCCAGCCAGCGAATGGCTCTCCAGGGTGGATTTTAACGCAAAGCCGCCAGGGGGCAATAGGCCAGGCAAGCGCAGCTCATTTGGGCATTTCCGCTCTGAGATAAGCCAGCAGAGCCTTTTCCTCTGGGATGCCCTCGCTCAGCCGCGCCGCGGCGTTCACGATCAGCCAGCGAGCCAGCTCCTCACGGCTGCCGGGCTGTAATTGGAAGTAGCGCCTCAGGTAAAGGCGGTGGAACAGATCGCGCAGCCCCACGAGCAGCCAACGCATAGGGTCGCCCTCGGCATAGGGGGTTTTAGTCATCAGCAGGCTGGTGCGGGCCACATCCGCCAGCGGGTTGCCGCGCGTGGAGTCGATCCAATCGATGATCAGCGGGCCTTTCTCGGTCATCAGGATGTTGCTCGGGTGATAATCGCCGTGACACAGGCGGTCGCCCTGCGGCAACTGCTCGAGCATCCCCAGGGCAGCTTGCTGCAGATCTGCTGGCAGCACTCTGGCCTCCAGGATTTTCTGCTTCATCCGCTGATGTTGGGAAGGCAGGCTGGGGGCAGCAACGATCGTGTGCATCCTGGCTTGCAGCTCAGCTAGCATGCGGGCGTACTGAAAGAACCTGCCCGGCTTGGAGGAAATGTAGTCCATCAGGGGCTTCCCATCCACCCGCTCATAGACCAGCCCGAAACGCCCGTTCACCTCGATGATCTCTCCCACCGCCGGAGAAGGGATGCCAGATTCATACACGGCGCGGGCCACGCGCTCCTCGTACTTGATGGCCTGCAATGGGAACCATTCGTGATACAGCTTGAGGACAGTGCCTTCTTTCCAGGCATAGACCTCGGCGGTGCGGCCGAGGGCCAGGGGGGTTCCAAGGGATTGGGCTGGGGGGTTTTCTGCCATAAGAGGGTCCTCAGGTTTCAGTCTGCTAATATATGAACGAACTCACGGAATCGCTGCGATTTCGATACCCCGGCGACAAAATTATATAGGGCGTAGAGCTCCAGGGAAAACGGCAGATAACCGCCATAACCCAGCAGGGGCATCTCAAAAACGTGCCAAAAATTGACAAAGGGCACTCTGTAAATCCATTTGGGATAGGAATAATAATTCCACATCTCCCAGAAGAAAGCGCAGAGCAAACAGCCCAGGAACAGGGCGATGACGGGCCGCCAGTTGCCGCGGGCAGTGGAGCGGGCCAGCGAGCGGTAGCCCAGCCAATAGTTGACCGGCTCGAGGATAAAGAACACCGCCAGCCAGGCAAAGGGGAAAAAGTAGTGCGGCCAGGTCCATAGCAGCGCCAGCATGACCCAGCCCGCCACAAAAAAGCCGAGCAAGGTGGGCCGGGTGGGGTCAATTTTCGGCCCGAGCCTCAGCTTCTTCAGCCAATCAAAAGTCGCTACCAGGCTGGCGGAGGTGAACACGGCTGGCATGACCGTTGAAAACCCTAGCGAGGTGAAGAACCCGTATTGCAGGGGAGTGAAAAACTGGGCGCCGTCGTAGAACCAGTTTTGTGATCGAGAGTTGATCAGCTCAAACAGCCACCAGGAAGGGATCGAGATCAAGAACAAGGATAGAAATGCCGGCCAGCTTCGCCTGACCAGCGAGCTTCCGTCGCGGAGAAACGTCAGGGCGTCCACCAAAAGCGCAAAGCCTGCCCACAGCGGGAGGAAGAACCAGTGGGTGCGCAACCCGGTGAGAGACCAATTCAGGATCCAAAAGATCGCCGCCAGGCCAATGCCAAGCCAGCCATGCCAGGGAAAGGGGTGCTTTGCGTTGCTCATCTGCATCCTGGATCAAAGAATAAGTGAAGTATAGCATATAAGAAATTCCATGTTTCACACAGTCGCCAGCCTACCTCAACCGCCTGATTGTGGATGTATAATCACCATAAGCCCTGATGCATGAGGAGATCCAATGACCCAGAAACAGAAATTTCCAGGCAAGAGACGCTTTCCAATCGTCACGGTTCTGGTTGCGGTAGTAGCAGCGGGTGTGCTTTTAGCGGTGGGCGGGGTTGTCTTTGCTGCCGGCCAGGAATCCCACGACTCATTCTGCGCTTCCTGCCATTCCATGCCCGAATCAACCTTTTTCCAACGCTCAACCGGCGTCCAACCAGTTGACCTGGCTTCGTATCACACCACCCAGAAGACGCGCTGCATCGACTGTCACTCCGGGCAGGGTGTGACCGGGCGCATACAGGCCGAGTTGCTGGGGGTTGGCAATGCCCTCAAATGGTACACCGGGACCGCAATCCAGCCGGCTCCATTGAATGATCCGATCAGCGATTCAAACTGTCTCAAGTGCCACCAGGCGGTGACCCAACGCGGCTATACTCCCAAAGAGCAGATCACAGTGCCTGGCACGCGAGGGGGCGGACGCGAGGAACGGACCGGTCACTGGCACCAGTTCCTTTCCCGCTGGCAGGCGACCGCTTCTTATGCCGGTACCTGCACCAGTTGCCATTCGGGACATGTGACGGATGGCAACGCCCAGAGCGGGTATATGGTGGAGCAGACCGTCCAGGGCGTGTGCGAGGCATGCCATCAGGTGCTGAGGCGCGAAGGGGAAGGATAAGGGAATAGGCCGGCAAACGGTATTATAAATTCCTTACCACAAAGAGCACCAAGAACACCAAGGATAAATGCTTCGTGCCCTTGGTATTCTTAGTGGTTTTAACTCCGAGCGGCGGTCTCTGGTCCGGGCCTATCGTTACTGGTTCTCTTGCTTGCCTCCCAGCCAACGCAGCAGGGTAAAAAGCAGTGCAAAGACACCTCCCAGCGCCGCACCGAAGATCAGCGCCTGACGGGAGGTCATGAAGACCTGGCTATCGACGAGAGTCACATCTGCTTTGGTAGACAGGATGCCAATCCGGCTGTTTTCCACATGGCTCTGGCCCCCAGACACCAAGGTCAGACCAGCACTGCTCTGGATGTGCATCTGGCCACCAGCAACGAAGGTCGATCCAACGCTGTTAGAAACCTGCAGGTCATGACCAGCCACCAGAGCTGCAGACAGGCTGTCTATCACCGTCATATCGTGATTGGCAGAGGCCTTCATCACAAAGCTGTTTGCAACGTCAACATTTTCCGCCGTTGATTGGCTGATCTCTTCCAGATCAACCTGAGCGGGCTCATTTTCTGAAGAAACAGGAAAGGAAGTATCTTCCATATTTTTCACCTTTTTTGAGTTGTAATCAAGGAACCACCAAGGACGCCACCTCGCCCAGGCGGGGTGCAAAAATCCGCACAGAGCACAAAGACGGATATACTTCGTGTGCTTGGTGTTCTTGGCGGCTAAGGATTCTCGAGTATCGGTCTCCAATGCGGTCACTTCATTCCGCTACAAGGGGCGTTCAGGCCAGTGTCACGGTCGCCCCGCGACGCTGGCTCTCCAGCGCGGCGGTAAAGAGCTGGTGGCTGATGGCAGTCTCCTCAGGGGTGACGCAGTAGAAAGGCTGGCTCATCCCCTCCCGCCCATGCACCAGCTCATCGCAGAAGGCAGCCCACATCTGCAGGATGCCATCCGGGAAGCCAAACTCGAAGATTTCGCCGGTGATGGCCGGGTAGGGGGCGTGGTAGGGCAGGTCGCTCTCGTGCCAGACCTGCTCACCGCCGGGGGTGTAGGGCAGCGAGCGAATCTGCTTGGGCTGTTTGGTGGAGAACTCAGCCGAGAGCGAGGTGCCGTAGATTTTTATGAACCAGGTGTTGCCCTGCCCAGGAGCGATGCGCTTGGTGGAAAGCAGCATCGGAAACCGATCGCTACCCCTCTCCCCCTGAGGTTGGGCGGGAGAGGTTTCCACCTCGCAGGCCAGGATGGCGTTATCCCAGGTCTCGCAGGGCACCATCTCGCTCGTCCCGGCCTTCTTGGGACGCTCGGCGACCACCTTGGAGAGCAACGCCCGCACGTTGCGGGGCTTCCAGCCGAAGCGCAGCGGGATGTGCAGGACGTGCATGCCCAGGTCACCCATGCAGCCGTATTCTCCATTGATGGCGACCATGCGCTTCCAGTTGATCGGCTTGAGCGGGTTGAGGTCGCTGGAGTGCCAGAAGCCGGCCTCCACCTCGATGATCTTGCCAAAGCGCCCCGCCCGTAGCCACTGGCTGATCAGCGATGGCCCAGGCCAGAAGGGGAATTCGGAGGAGCAACGCACCATTGGCGCACGATCTCCCGCCTCCTGGATGGCCTGCAGGATAGCCTGGTTGGCGGGCAGATCCATCCCAAAAGGTTTCTCGCCCAGCAGGTGCTTACCAGCTCGGATGATATCGATGTAAAGCTGGGCATGCTGGTTGTGTGGTACAGCACAGTAGATGGCCTCCACGCCGGGGTCGGCCAGGAGCTGGTGATAGTCCTCGGTTGCCAGGCGCAGGGTGGGGACATTTTCCTTGAACCATTGCAGGGCAGCCGGGACGGGGTCGCAGGCCGCCACGATCTGGGGCTGGAAATCCAGGTTGAGCAGGTGGCACCAGCGGGCGGCGGCGCTGGCGAACTCGCGGCCCATCAATCCGCAACCGATCACGCCGAAATGGATCATTCGCTTGGGCATAAATCCCATCCCTTTCCGTCAGTATCCTAATTCCTTCTGGGTCTCGTAGATGGCTTCTTCGATGATCGCCAGTCCCTTCAAGGCCACGTCGTCCTCCATGATCATGGGCGGGGACATGCGCAGGATATGCCCGGCAGGAATCCAGGCCAGTCCTTTGCGGAAGGCCTTCTGGTAGACCAGTTGTCCGGCTTTTTCAAAGGGCTCCCGGGTGGCCTTATCTTTGACCAGCTCGATGCCTAACAGGCAGCCCAGCCCGCGCACCTCGCCGATGATCGGGTAGCGAGCTTCCATCTCCTTCATACGCTTGAGCAGGAGCTCGCCCAGGTGAGCCGAGCGCTCGTTCAGGCCTTCCTCTTCGATCACTTCGATACTCGCCAGCGCCGCGGCGCAGGCCATCGGGTTGCCGCCGTAGGAAGTGCTGGCGCTGATCTTCTCGATGGCTTCTTTGTACTTTTCAGCCACCAGCATGGCCGTCACCGGGAAGCCGTTGCCAAAGCCCTTGCCCAGCGTGATCACGTCCGGGACCACACCCCAGTGCTCGACGGCGAACATCTTGCCGGTGCGCGCCATGCAGGTCAGCACCTCATCGGCCATCATCAGGATGCCCAGCTCATCGCACAGGGCGGAAATCTTCTGCATCCAGCCATCCGGCGGAACCACGCTGCCGGCCCAGCCCTGTACTGGCTCCATGACGATCCCGGCCACACGTCCGGAGGTCTCCTCGCTGATGACGGTGCGGATGTAATCGACGCAGTGCAGGTTGCACTCGGGATACTTCATCTTGTAAGCGCAGCGGTAGCAGTTGCCGCGCGGAACCAGGAAGAATCCTGGGGCGCGCAACCCCTGGCTGATATCCAGGCGCGCCAGGCCCACTGCGCCCATGGTCTTGCCGTGGAAATCGCGGTGGAAGGAGATGAACTCCGATTTTCCAGTGGCGGCACGCATCACTCGCAGGCCAGCTTCCACGGCAGTGGTGCCGGAATCGTAGAACTGCATGCCATTCAGCTTTTTTTCCGCCTGACCGGGGGCAATCTCGGCCAGCTTTTCCAGGAGCTGCATCTTGACCGGCGTGGTGAAGTCGTGGCAGTTCATCAACTGCCCAGCGGCCTTCTGCACCGCCTCGGTCACCTTGGGGTGGCAGTGGCCTAGGCCAGTGACATAGATGCCGGAGGAGAAATCGATATAGGTGTTGCCATCCACATCGGTGAGTGTCACGCCGTGGCCAGATTCAAAGACCACCGGGAACAGGCGCACCTGGGAGGAGTAGCCCTTCATGTACCGGGCAGCCCGGCCGTGCATGGATTGCGACTGCGGCCCCGGCGGAGGGGTAACGATGCGCGGCACGGAATCGACCGCAACTTTCGACCAGTTCTTATCGTACATGGTGAATGACCCTTTCTTTTTTATCCTTCTGTTTTTGTTCCAGAATCAGGACGCGGAAAACGCGGATAACCAGGCATCTTATCTGGATGGATCATTTTTATTTAGCCACGTCATGGTTTTCCGGTTATTGGCGAAGGCTTTACGGCGAAACTCCGGTTTGGGTCCAAAATTGAGTAAAAGCCCTACCTCATAAGGCGTGGCACGCAAATAGTTCAACAATTGAGCTTCGTGTTCATCAGCAAGACGCACCACAGCTCTAATTTCTACAATGACTGCTTCCTCGACCAGTAGAACCGCGAAGTCCTTGAAAATAAACAGAAATCTTCGCCTGCGGCTGTACTCTCAAACCCAGGTTTACGAGTGCAATCACCAGTGAGTTTTCATACACCTTTTCCAGAAAACCGTATCCCATTTGCGGGTAGACAACCTTGAAAAAGGCATGCAAGATTTTATCAGTGATATCCCTGTGTTTGAGATTCCTTGGAATGCTTGCGATGGCTTTATCCGCGTTCATCTGTGCTCGTCCGCCTCCCATTATCCTATGGATTCACCTCTCCAAACAGGCGGGCGGCAGCCTCAACCGCCACCTTGGGCAGGCGGTCCAGGCTGAGCAGGCCATGAGTGAAGAAATAGCGGTTGAGGCCCCAGCGAAAATCGGGCGCCATTGGCATGTGCCAATAATCCGCCAGGCACCAGATCAGCGCGCCGGCGATATAATCACGCTTCTCTTGAAACACCTTCCAGTGATCCTCGAGGATGCTGGCCTGCTCCTCCTCCGAGCCGTAGCCCTCGCCGTGCAGGTCTAGGATGGCCTCGGCGCCGAACTCGGTTATCAACAGGGGCTTTTCAGGGGTCAAGGCGTGCGTCCCCTCAAGTCGCTGGCGCAAACCCTCCTGGTCATGGAAGAAATAGGTGTTCAGGCAGGGCAGGTCAACCAGGTCGTAGATCATGTCTTTGGGTCCGAACATGCCCACCATGGCGACCGGGCGGCTGGCATCCAGGGATTTGACCAGGTCAACCATGTGCCCCACCAGCGGGCGCGCTTCCGGCAGGTTGGTGGCGCACTCGTTGCCCACGCTCCAGATGACTACCGAGGGATGGTTTTTCAGGTCGTGCACCAGGGTGCGCAGCATGGCCTCGGCGGTCTGCCAGACAGACGGGTTCTCCCATTCTTTGGCGTCCTTGATGCCCACTTGCCAGAAGGGGATCTCAGCGAAGACCAGCAGCCCCATCTGGTCGCACAGCTCGTAGAGATTGGGGTGGGCCTGGTAGTGCATACGCACCATCTTGCCGTTCATGCGCTGGATCCATTCCAGGTCCTGGATCAACTGCCTCCCGTTATCCACACGGCCGGTGTCGATATACTCCTCGTGACGGTCAAAACCGGTCAGGAAGATCGGCTGGTTGTTGAGAAAGAGCTGTTTGCCGCGCACCTCAAACTTTCGGATGCCAAATTCCACATGCTGGCGGTCAAGAATCTTACGGCCGGCGTGCAGGGTCAGCTCAGCCAGGTAAAGGTGAGGGGTCTCTGGGGACCAAAGGCGAGGCGCTTCCAGGGTGGCCTGCAAGGTGAGAGTGGTGACCTGACCAGGTGCCAGCTCCAGCCTCTGCCCCGGCAGATCAAGCGAGGCTTCCTCAGAGATCAACATCCCCGAAAGCCCCAGCCGGGCAGGGGCGCGGCCCTCGTTGGCCAACGTGACCTCCACTTGCAGCGGCTTGCCATCTACGACCGGTTCAGGATGGATAAATACATCGGCGATGCGTACCGCTGGAAGCGCCAGCAGCCTGACACTGCGGTAGATGCCGCCATAATTCCACCAGCCAGCGTAGCTATTGGGGATGCGGTTGATCTTGGGCCAGTTATCCACCCGGACCACCAGCATGTTTTCTCCCTGCCAGTCGAGCTGGCCGGTGATATCAAACTCAAAGGGGTCAAAACCACCCTCGTGATGCCCCACATCTTGCCCGTTGAGCCAGGCGGAGGTAGCATAGTTGGCGCCTTCGAAGCGCAGGATGATTCTGTGGCCATCCCCCAGTGTCTCGGGTGGTCCCCAGCCCTTCCGAACCCGGAAGGCACGCCGGAACCAGGCCGTGCCGCTATAGCCCCACAACTCAGGCAGATAGCAATCCCAACTGCCGGGCACCTCGACTGGCAACCAGTCCTCATCCTGGTATTCGGGCAGGTGCCAACCAAAGGACTCGCCTTTCTCGTGGCGGTCAATCTGGAAGAGCCAGTCGCCATCCAACAACATGTGGGTGCGCCGGCCCGGATTTCGATTTCTCATGGTCATAGAAAACCTCTTGATAACACATGGATCAGGCGGCAGCACGCACTCGGTGTACCGCCCTGGCGACAGCTTCCACCATATAATCCACCTGCTCCGGGGCCAGGGTCGGGTAGATCGGCAGGTTGACATGCTGTTCAAACCAGACCTTCTCCGCCACCGGGCATTCACCGAAGAAATGTCCCTGGGCGCGCACATCCGGTAAAAGGTGGATGGGGAAGTAGCGATTCTCGATCTTGATCCCTTCTTCTTCATCCAGGATGCGGATCAGCTCCTCCTTCTCGCGGTTGCTTCCCGGGTGGATAGGCTGGTAGAAAAATACGTACAGGTGGTAGATGTGCTTGTAGCCTGGCGGAGCATGCTGGATTCGGACTCCCTTGATCTTCGACAGCCCCTCATCCAGTCGGTGACCGATGGCGCGCCGCATCTCGTTCAGCCGGTCCAGCTTGCGCAACTGCACTGAACCGACCGCCGCGGCCACCTCGCTCATGCGGTAGTTGTTGCCATATTGGACCGGGCCGACGCAATCGTAGGAGAACGCCCCGACGGCGTGGTCGTTATACTGGAAAGGCGATCTCTGGTAGGGGCCAATCTGCTCGGCGGGGCGCGGCTGGTGCGAGTAGATTGCCCCAATCGAGCTGAGCGGGCGGATGATCTCGGCCCATTCCGGGTGATTGAAAGTGATCATGCCGCCCTCGCCCAGGGTGGATATGTTTTTCAGAGAGTGAAAGCTGAAGCAGCCGATATCGCCAATCGAGCCAGCTTTGCGGCCTTTATATTCCGCCCCAGGGGCATGGGCGCAGTCTTCCACAACAGCCAGGTTGTGGCGCCGGGCGATCTCCATCACCGCATCCATATCGGCCATCAGCCCGCCCAAGTGCACCAGGTAGATGGCTTTGGTGCGGGGTGTGATCTTGCTCTCAATGGTCGCCGGATCGATATTCAGGCTGTCCGGTTCGATATCGGCGAAGCGCAACTGGACGCCAGCCGCCTGCAGCCCGCGCGCCGTCGCCCAGAAGGTCTGCGGGGTGATGATGACCTCATCGGCGGGGGTCAGGCCGAGCAATTGTACCGAGAGATAGAGGGCGGTGGTGCAGTTGCAGGTGCTGAAGGCATATTTTGAGCCGGTGTAGGCAGCAAATTCAGCCTCGAACTGGTCGCGCAGCGGGCCATAAGCCAGGGTATCCTGCTGCATGGCGTGAGCCACTGCTTCCAGCTCTTCCAGGCCCAGGATGCTCCCCTGGCCCGAATAAGGCACTTGGTAAGTTTTCGGTGGTTTCATAGGGTTTTCTCTCCACAGTGAAAGTGATAATGCTCCGATGCGCTATTGGCCTGGTCCTAAGCCAGCAACACCTGGCGCGCCCGGTGAACGATCTGGTGCAGCTCCCGGCGCGTTTCCTCCGCCAGCTCGGGCGGAGTGTAGCGCGCCAGGCAATCTTTATAGTGCTGGTTGGCTGCCTCCAGCATCTGGCGGTCGCGGCGCTGCTCGATTTCATCGCCTTCAAACGGGCCGCGCTGGAAAAAGCGCGGGAACCATAGCTCCCGGCAGTGGTGCAGGGTATGCTCGCTCTCCAGGTACGAGCCGCGCTCGCCCGGGCCGACCTGCAGGATTGTCTCCAGGGCCAGGGTTTCTTCATTGACTTGGATACCCTGTCCCAGTCGCCAGAGCGCCCCGCTCAGGTCGCGCTCCAGGATGAACTGCACCGGTGAGAAAATCTGCCCGGCGCCCAGCGTGCCTTGCCCGCCCAGGTGGAACACCTCGCCGGTGAAGGCAGAGATGGCCATCGCCCGGTAGACGCGCTCGTAGGCTACACCCAGGCCGGGTAGATGCGAATCGATGTAATCGGAGCCGGCCGCCACCTTGAAATGGCCGCCGAAGCGCCGGATGAAAAGCTCGGCCGTACCCAGGTTCGTCAGCAACGCCTCCGGGGCGTTGAAGAGGGCGAAGCCCTTGCGCAGATCGGTGGTCCCATTGCAGGCCGCAAAGCTGAAGGTGGCTTCTGGCGCCAGCGAGCGGATCACGAGCGCCGCTCCTAGCGCCTCCGCCGCGCCGGTGACCACTGTCCCGGCCAGGGTCATGGGGGTGTTTGAGCCGGAGATGGGCATGATCCCCATGCTGAAATGGCGCTGGCCGAAGCGGATGGCCGCCAGGGTGTGCTCAGCCAGACGCCCGCCAAAGGTGAGGGGCGAAGTCATGAAGTCAGGGCCGCGCGGGAAGACTTTCTGGCCGTAATAAACCTCTGAAAGCTCCAGCAGGAAGGGAATCTGGTCAGCCGAAAGGGTATAAGCCCCGCCGGGACGGCGGGTGTGCTCCAGCAGCAGGGCATACGCCTCAATAGGCTCCAGGCGCGGGTCCACCTCAGACATGGTCACCGCCAGATCCACCTGGCGCTCGGGGGAGCAATCCACATCTGCCCAATGGATGGTATCCAGCAGGTCCCGGCGGGTGGGGGCGCGGCGGGTCTGGCGGTCATAATCGAAATAAAATGGTGCGATCACCCCGCTCAGGCCAATCTGCTCCCTGGCTGGCGGCTGACCCTGCTCGCGCTCGGGTTGCCAGCCGCGCCGTCGGTGCTCCTCGATAAAATCCGCGACTATTGGGTATGGAAAGCGCGCCACCCTCTGCGCCTGGTCGACCGCCGCACCGCACTGCACCAGGCCAGCCAGGAATTCCTCGCCGTAGACGCGGATACCCGTCCTCTCCAGCACGGTGAAGACGGCCTCCTGCAAGCGATCCAGGTCGGCTTCGGAGAAGAGTCTCAAAGTCCCGGTGACCATGGCTACATCCCTTGAATCGAACCGGCGGTGATGCCGGAGATGAAGCGTCTGGCTCCCAGCAGGAAAACGATGATGATGGGCAGCACTGCCAGGACTGTGCCAGCCATCAAGGCCCCGTAATCGGTCATGCGCAAGCCGATCAGTGTATTCAACGCCACGGTCAGGCTGAATTTTTCAGTCGTGGTGATGATAATGAGCGGGCCGACCAGGTTGTTCCAGGCGCCCATGAAGGTCAGGATGGCCAGCGCGCCCAAAGCGGGCGAGATGATCGGCACCACGATCCGCCAGTAGGTGGAAAAATCGCTGGCACCATCGATGCGCGCCGCATCCAGCAACTCGGAGGGCACCGCATCCTGGATATACTGGCGCATCCAGAAGATTCCAAAGGCATCCACTGCGCTGGGGATGATGAGCGCCGCGTAGCTATCTAACCATCCAAACAGCTTCATCTCCACGAACCAGGGGATCAGCGTCACCGCGCCGGGGATCATCATCGTAACAAGCAGGAAACCAAACAAGAAATCGCGGCCCGGAAAGCGGTATTTGGCGAAGGCAAAGCCGGCCAGCGAATCGAAGAACAGCATTAAGGTGGTGACGGATAAGGCGTATCCCACCGTGTTGCCGTAAATTCGCGCAAACGGCAGCATCTTGAACAACGCCTGGACGTGCTCCATGAACAACCCGCCGGGGATGACTTTGGGTGGGAATGAGAACACTTCGGCTGAGGGGCGAGTGGCAACGACCACCATCCAATAGAAGGGAAACAAGCACAGCAAAGCGCCCAGGGTGATGACCAGGTAGAGCAAAGCCCGGCGCAGCCAGAAGCCCGGTCGAAAAGGTTTGTGATAGGTCGATTGAGCGATAGTCATGGTTCCACCTTTTGCTAGCGCAGGCCTGGCCGGCCAAAGACCTTAATATTCACGAAAGAAATGACGGCGATCATGATGAACATCAGATAGGATTGCGCGGCAGCATACCCCAGGCGCATATTGCGGAAGGCATTCTGGAAGAGGTACATCGACATGGTCAGGCCTTCGCGGTTCGCCCCGCCGGAGGTGCCCACCAGCACGAAAGGCTCCGCAAAGATCTGCAGCTCGCCGATGATATCAATCACCACGGTGAAGAGGATAACCTGGGAAAGCATGGGCAGAGTCACATTCCAGAAGCTGGCCCAGCGTCCGGCGCCATCCACCGAGGCTGCATCGTAGAGGTCTTGCGGGATGCTCTGCAGGCCGGCCATATAGATGACCATGTACCAGCCTACTTCATGCCAGACGATCAGCAAGGTGATGCCTGGCTTGATGGTAGCCGGGTCCTGCAGCCAGCGCACGGGCTCCAGGCCGACCAGGGTGATCAGATAGTTCAAGATACCAGAACGTTGGCCGTAAATGGTGAGGAAGATGATGGCGACTGCCACCGGTGATGTGATAATAGGCAAAAAATAAGCTACCTGGTAGAAGTTCTTATATTGCATGCGCCCGGCCTGGATGCACACGGCCACCAGCAGAGCGAGGGTCAGCTTGGGCACCAGGCACATGAAGCCCAGCAGGAAGGTATTGAGGATGGCCTGGCGGAAGAAAAGGTCGACGGTAAGCAGGCGGACGTAATTGGCAAGCCCCACGAACTCAATCGGGTTCATCCCATCCCATTTGTTAAAACCCAGGATAAAGGCATAGATCAGGGGAAACAGTCCAAAAATCGCAAACGAGATGAAGAATGGAGAAATAAAAAGGTAGGGCATTCCGTGCCGCCGAAAGAAACGGCGCACCTTGCCAATCGGACGGTAAGAAGGGACGAGTGTGGCTTCTGCCATAGGTCTCTCCGGGATAAGAATTACGGTTTAAGGAGCGTTTAGTGGGCTTTCCGGGAGGGCAGGCAACCCTCTGCCCTCCCGGTTTAAAGCCACCTTACCACTCGAGTTGTGAATCAGCCAGAGCCTGGGCGTCGGCCAAAGCCTGGGCCGGGTCCTTGCCCTCATCCAGCACCTTACCCACCTCGGTGCCGACGATGCTCCAGATCTGATCGTCGTACTTGGAGTAAGTGCGGTAGGAGAACTCCTTGGCCACCTGCACAGAGATGAGCCGGGATTGCTGCCCGCCGTACCACTCCATCGGTTCGTTCATCACCGGGTCATCCCAGGTTTTCTTCAGCGAAGGGAAGCAGGTCGTCAGGACAAACATCTTCAACTGAGCGTTGTAATCGAAGGAGAAGTAATCCAACAATTTGTACGCGGCATCCTGGTTCTTGGTCTGCTGGGTGATGAATAACGAAGAACCGCCATGGGTGGTGCCTTTGCTGCCCGGGATGGGCGCCATGCCCCAATCACCCTTAGTGTCTGGACCGTAGATCTTGACCAGCCCTTGCAGCCAGTCACCGATCGGGTAGGCAGCGACGGTGCCCTCTTTGAAGGTGTTTTCCCACTCGGGCGTCCATTCGCCGATCTTCATGTCGATCTTCTGGTCACGCGCTTCTTTAGCAAGCTTCAGTCCCTCCACCAGTTCGGGGACGTTGATCAGGATCTTCCTCTCTTTCACCCAACTCGGGCTGAACTGGTCGCGGTAGCGTTCGAAAAGCGTGCTGGCATTATCGATCATCCAGGGGCCCTTGGCCTCATCGGGCTTGGTGATCTTTTTGCCAGTGGCAATAAAGGTCGGCCAATCCACCGAAACCAGCTTCTTAACCTCCTCAGGGTCATCCGAGAACCCGGCGTTCTTGAAGACACTTCGTCGGTAGTGGACGACCGCCGGGGCGACGGAGTAGTAGATCAGCACCATCTTGCTCTTATCCGGGGTGTAGCCGGCATCCCAGGCGAACTGCGGGTACTGGTCCTTGTATTTGATCACATCATAGGGCAGCAGGTCCACCAGCCCAGTACCAGCGGCATACTTGGCCAGGAAGCCCTGCTCCATATCCACCAGGTCCGGGGCACCCGCGCCAGCGATCAGGGCAGTAGAGAGCTTTTGTTCCATATCGCCCAGGTCCAGTTTGACGATTTCTACGTTGTAGCTGGTATTGGCCTGCTTGAAATCTTCATATTCGGCCTTGAAGTAGATATCATCATCCGGGTAGCACCACATGGACAATTTAATCTCTTCTGGTGCAGCCGGCTGTTCGGCCGGTGCAGTGGGCTCGGCCGGTTGGGCAGCAGCTTCGGTGGGCTTGGCGGTTGGGGCAGCGGTAGGCTGTGGTCCGCAGGCCGCCAGCAGTGTACTGGCTGCGCCGAGTGCCAGGCTTCTAAGCATGGTGCGACGAGTGATTTTCTTCATGGTTTCCTCCAAATTAGAATGTTTTTGTTAACCTTTGCTCTGGTTGACGGATAATAAACCATCCTTATTATGCAGCCTTGAAAGATCAATATTCCACCTCCTTTCTTACTTTCAGTGCTCAGACCTTCACCTGCGCCGAAGTTCTGCCCTCAAACCCTGGCACTTCCACCAGGCGGGATTCGATGGTCTGGTCCTCGCCGGTGAACAGGTAGAAATGGGTCGGCAGGTCGGCGAAACCCTCCAGCATGGCGCTGACCTGCCGGGAAGCAGGATCGTAGCTGCATGAGCTCAGCCGTGAAGTATGCCGGGCGCGCAGGTAGCGGGCGCCGTCGTCAAGCGTCATCTGGATCGGATGATAAGAGGCGATCCCCTGGGCGACGCCCATCATGATCTGTGCCCAGCTCTCGGGCGAGATTTTATAAATATAGTCGGTCTCGTGGGTAAAGAGCGAGCCCAGCGCCATGCTATCGAAGGCGCGCCGAAGCTGGCGCACGCCGCGCGCCACGCTGGCTTCGATCTCGCCATCGGGCGCCCACTCGTAACCGTAGTCATCGCGAATCTCGGTCAGGGTATTGAAGAAGAGCTGGCCGGCGACCTGCAGAAAATCAGCGTAGTAGACCGGGCGGCGGCCGCGGCCCCCCTCGCTATGGGGGAAGCATTCACCCGGCTCTTCGTAGCGGCGGAAGGGACCCAGCCTGAGCCAGGGATCCCCTTCGGTCAGCGGCCGGTCGATTTCAACGACTGTGCCGAGGAACTCACAGCGCCATTCCTGGCGGATATAGGCGCAGGTATTGCTGCCCATCTCGTACCAGTGGGGCAAAGCAGCCTTGGAAATGGACAGCGGGGCATGAGCGGCATACCAGCCATCGACCGCCTGCAGGCCGCGCTGCGCTTCGGCGTTGGACCAGGGCAAGCGGTGGTGGTGGTCGAAGTAGATAAACTCGTCGTAACTATCGGCGCGCAGCGGGAGGGCATCCTGGTAGTAGTGACCCCATAGCTCTGGAGTGATACCCCAGATGGGTGGTTGGCCAGCAGGTGGGGCAGTTGGACGGGGCGGGCGGCCAAAGGCGTGGGGGAAGGCGGTGGCCTTGCCAGCCTGCAGAAGACTGCGTAACTGGCTGACCGTCCGGCCATCCAGGTTATAGATAAACAGCCCCAACCAGGGCCTGAACCCGCTGCGGATGGCATCTTCCGCCCAGTAAAGCGGCGAGCGCTTCCAGCGCCCCCCCGTGCCCGCCACATCATCCACCCGCATGGTGACGATGGGCGGCAGGCCACGCAGGCAGAATGGCTTGCGCGCCGCCCAGACCAGCGAACGCCAAAACAGGTCATCCAACCCTGCCAGCGGACCCAGGACGTGCGTATCCATCCAGGCGGTACTAGCCCAGTGCACCAGGCGACCCCCATCGACCGAAAAAGATAGGAAGGGTCGGCCCTCCGCCCTGACCAGCGGCTGCCCGGGTAGCTGGGGCGCAGGCACAGGTTGGTCGAGCTGGTAGACCTGCCCGGCGGAGTGGTTGGCGGTGATATAGTGCCCGGTGGAGGCAATGGTCAAGCTCGAGACCTCTCGTCCGGGGATCACCAGTGTGGTCTCATGAGCGTCTGCCAGGTAAGCGGAGAGCTGCGGATCGAAGCTGACCACTCCACTGCCAGTCTGCACGGCCTGGCGTACCTGCGACCATCCGGCTCGACCCAGCCTTTTATAGGCTGGATCGAGTTGCGGATGGGCCAGCACCCATAAGGGGAACTCGCTGAAGTTGGGGGGCAGCGGTTGATACAAGAGGTCGACCAGAGTATAGGGGACGTCGAAGTGATCCAGGAACATTAACACCCGCGTCCGGCCCTCCGGGTATGCAGGACTGGCCGAATTGACGATGACGAGTGCGTTGATGGGGAGGGTCTCATGATTCATTTTACCAACCGTGTCCACCCGTGTTCCTTGGTCTTCTCAGCGGTCCACCACGGTGCGGATGCCCAGCAGGTAGCACAGGTCGATCATTTCATCGCCATAATCGCCGAAAACGACGGCGAAGTGCTGCGATTGGACGTGGTCGAGGATCTGGCGCACGCTGCTATCCGGGTAGAAGCGGACGCTCGGCCAGGAGGGCAGCGGCACGCCCATCTCCACCCACTGGGGCGGATCTTTGCCTTCGCCGGTAGCAATGTGCATGCGGTAGCCCAGGTCATCCTCCGAAAGGCAGGCGCAGGTCATCCGCCCGGTTTTCATCGGCCCGCAAAACACCACGCCCTGCAGCAAGACGGTCGAAATGGGCTTGACGCGCGGCTTGCCCTTCAGCATCTGCATCGGGATGTAGCCATCCACGCCCAGCAGGATCCATTCGGGGTGATGCTCGTAATGCTCCAGGAAGGCAACTGTCTCGCCGGAGAGGTATTTGAGCATCAGCTCAGCCACCAGGTTGCCGACGTCGTCCTCATCCACGTAAGGGTAGCCAGCGGTGGCGACCAGCGCCGAGGGAACGCTGTGCACCACGCCCAGGTGAGCCGGCAACCCTTCAACACACTTATAGGAGACGGCACTGAAGTTCTTCTCCTTACAAATCTCGATCGTGGCCAGGTAGAGGCGGATGGACTTCTCAATGGCCTCTTCGGAGGGCTTGCCCAGCGGATATTCCCAATCGGCGGTGATGCGCGCCATCTCCTCTTTGACCGTCCTGGCATCCAGAGAATTCATCCGGCGCTCGAGCTGCAGCATATCGAAGCTCTCCACCTCCACGCCGGTCACGCCACGCAGCGAGGTGACGTTGAAGCCAGTGGTGTAAAGGCCCATATCGTTGAAGCCAACGATCCCCACCCGGCTGGAGCGCAGCTTGCGCATGGCCTGGGCAGCACGCCCGAACTTGACGATACCTGCCACATCCATCGGCAGGTCCGGGCCGTTGAACAGGTACTTGAACTTGATCCCCCAACGCTCCATCGGGAAGCGCAGGGCGGTGGAGCCAGCCCCGGCAGCCGGGGAGGTCAGCGTATCCCCTTCGGTGAAGCCACCTTTGCTGTAGAGCACGATCGGCCGGTCGCGGAACTCGTAGAGGATGCGGGTAGCGGCGCGCGGGTCGATCCAGTTGATCACGTTGACGATCAGGAAATCCCAGGGCTGGGCTTTCAGCTCGCGGATGGCACGCTCCTCCTGCCCTAGGGCGAAGACCGGGTCAGTGCGTACCAGCTCGACCCCACCGGCGCGGATCTGCCGCTCGGCATCGGCAGTGATGGCTCTGAGACGGTCGGGGACGTAGAACTCTGTCCCCAGCGATACATATCCAGCGATTAATGGTTCCATAAGTGATCTCCTCATTTGTGTTGATCTGTATACATCCGCGGTTTCTCCGGGGAGTAAGTGAAAGCTATTGAAACATCGTGGCCAGGCGGTCGTAAAGCTCGATATAGCGGCTGTAGCCTTGCTGGTAGGCGGTGAAGTTCTCCGGCTGCGGCTGGATGACCCGTCGGGTGCGCACCATGCGCTGCACGCCTTCCGCCAGGCTGGCGACGTGCCCGGTGGCGACTGCCCCCAGCAGCGCCGCACCCAGCAGTGAGGCCTCTTCCACCTCCACGGCGGTCACAGCTTTCTGCAAGACATCGGCTTTGATCTGCAACCAGAGGTCGCTACGCGCCCCGCCGCCGATCGAGCGCACCTCCCCGACCGGTACACCCAACTCTTCGACCAGGTCCAGGTTCTTCTTGAGCATATAGGCCACCGATTCGAGGATCGCGCGCGTGAAGTGTGCCCGGGTGTGGCGCAGCGTGGCGCCGTAGAAGACGGCCCGCGCCGCCGGGTTAAACTCCGGGCAGGCGGCACCCTCCAGGTGCGGCAGCACTACCAGCCCATCCGAGCCGGGTGGGGCAAAACTGGCAGCCTGAGTCATCAGGTCATAGGCATCCAACCCGGTCTCCTGCGCCACCTGCATCTCCGGCTTGAAGAACTGGTCGCGGAACCAGCGTAGCGCCATCCCGGCAGTCTGGCCCCAGGGCAGCAGGCAGAAGCAATCTCTGATAGCGTGGAAGTAGCATGGCACACGGCGTTGCGGGTCAAGGCGGGCCTGGTCGAGCGTGATGACGATGCCCAGAGCGCCGCCTGTCGACTCGGTGGCCATGCCTGGCGCAATATTGCCCGCCCCCACCGCGCCGATCGCCTGATCCATCGAGCCAGCCACGGCCACTGTTTGGGTCGTCAGCCCCAGCGCTTCAGCACCTGCCGCACTGAGCGGAGCGATCACCTCCCCCGGGTGCAGCAGACGACCGACCTGGTCGGGGGTGAGGCCGATGAAATCGAAGATCGGCACCCACCAGTTGCGACTCACCAGGTCCACCAGCATCGAGGAAGATTGCAGGGCACGCTCGGTGACGTACTGGCCGGTCAGTCGGTAGAGCAGGAAATCCTCCAGCAACAGAAAGTGTGCTGTGCGAGCGAAGAACTCCGGCTCGTGGTGCTTCATCCAGAGAATCTTGCAGGCCGGCCAGGTGGGAGCCACCTCAGGCTGGCCTGAATGCTCGTAAGCCACCTGGGCACCGAAATGCTGGCTGATCAGGTTGGCCTCTTCGACTGCCCGGTTATCCAGCCAGACGATGGCGTTGCGGGTCGGGTGGCCAGCGCGATCCAACGAGATGAAGGTCTCACCCTGGCTGGAGATGCACAGCGAGGCCACCTGGCTGGCTTCCACGCCGCTCTTCAACAGCACATTGCGCACCGAGCGGCAACAGGCCTGCCAGTATACCTCAGGATCCAGCTCCACCAGGGATGGCCCTGGCGCTAAAAGCTGATATTCCTGGCGATCCAGCCCCAGCAGGCGGCCTTGCAGGTCGAAGAGCGCCGCTTTGAAGGAGGTTGTCCCGGCGTCGATGCCGAGGAAGTAGGGAGTGGAGTTGGGCATGGGGCAAGGTCCTTGATTTTTAAGGAGATACTGAAGCACTCGGAGCGCTGCACCGGTTGGTCGGCTCAGCAGGGGACAACCGTCACCTCCACGCCGATCTCGCGCAGCGCTTGGACATACGATTCCGCCGTGTTGCAATCAGTGATCAGGCATTGGATGGCGGTGGTAGGAAGCATGGTCTGCAATTTGTTCACGCCGAACTTGGCCGAGCCAGCCACCACCACCACCTGGTCGGCGACCTTCGCCAGGTGCGGGTAGAGATTGGCCTCCAAGAGGTTATCGGAGGTCAGGCCGCGTTCGGGAAGGATGCCCTCCGTCCCAATGAACAGGGTATGGACGTGCAGCCCCTGCAGCGCTTGTTCCACCTGCGCACCGACAAAGGCATCATACTCGCTGAGATACATCCCGCCCAGCACAACCAGGCGAATTCGCCGGTATTTGCGCAGCTCGGAGGCGATGGCAAGTGAGCGGGTGACCACGGTCAGATCGCCATCCTCCAGCAGGGGCGGGGGAATATTGCGAGCCACCTCCAGCACGGTGGTGCCGGAATCGAGCAGGATGGTCTGACCGGGGAGGATCAGCCCGGCAGCCGCCTTTCCGATCGCTGCTTTGGCCTTGACGTCTTTGAGCAGGCGGGCGTCGAATTGGGGCATTTGCTGGAGGGCGGGAGAAAGCCGGGCCCCGCCGTGAACGCGCAGGGCAACCCCGATCCGCTCCAGGTAATCCAGGTCGTGCCGGATGGAGACCTGGGAGATGTGGAAGGTCTGGCTGAGCTCCGAGACATTTACCCGGCGGTTTTGTTGCAGCATCTGGATGATCGCTTCCCGCCGGTTGTGGGTATTCCGGATACTATGAGTTTGTGCTCGCATATACACCCATTCAATGGCTTGCCAGAAAAAGTAACTGTGGAATTGTATGAAACCGGGGAGACCAAATAGATCAAAAATAGTATAGCATAAGAGGGGAGCTTGTCAATAGAAACATTAAAGTTTCGTTTAAGCGCCTGGGAATGAAAATATGTTGCACTGCAAGCGCGGTGGGTTTATGGAACAAAACATCTCCGCGAAGGGATCGACCCAAGGTTCCATATAGGGGTCTACCCGTGTGTCGCCCCGCTCCCTCCGGCGGATACGTGGGTCCGCCTCTACAGGGATGTATTTAGGGTGTTTTCAGATTCCGCGTGGTTTACACATCATTCCACCCACTCCGGCCGGAGGGTGCGCACCACCTCCAACGAAGCCCTGGCCTCCGCCACGCTCAACTCAAAGATGATGGGCCCGGCGAACGCGGCCTTTTCTAGGCTGTGTAGCAGGCGGGAAAGGTCCAGGTCGCCCTTCCCGAGCGCCTGGTGATCGAGGCCGTAGCCAGGCTTCCCGCCGGGTGGGATGGCCGGGGCATCGTGCAGGTGCACCTCGCCCAGGCGCGGCAGACAGCGCTCGAGCGCCTCCCACAGCGAGACTGGCCCGGCGAAGCCGGCCAGCACATGCCCGGTATCCAGGCAGACCGAGAGATCGAGCGCCTCGGCCAGCTCGAGCGTCAGATCCAGGGGAAATTCAACCGTCTCGACCGCCAGTCTGCGGCTGGGGATGCCGGTCTTCTCCAGCAGCGCTTCCAGGCTGTGGCGGGCGCCGGCCTGGAACTGGCGCAGGATCAGACCCTTAGCCAGATCGGGCAGGCGCATCTGGTAGAACTCCGCCGCCAGGGCGCCGGTGGCATGCAGCACGTACATTTCCGGATCAAGCGGCAGGCTGGCTTTGACCGTATCGACCAGCGCCCGCAGGCTGCCAGCGCGCACTGCCTCCAGCGGGGTGGAAGGTTCCACCGACCAGAGCGGCAGGTGAACAGTATAGGAGAGGTGAAAGCGCTCCTTGAGCGCCCCCAGGCGGGTGACCGAGCCTGGATCATAGCTGTGGGGGAAGAACAGCGCCAGGTCGCCGCCCAGCTCGATGAGCCGAAAACCCTGGTTATAAAGCTGGCGCACCAACCCAGCATGGTCAAAGCCGCTCAGATAGGACTCGGCGCCCGCGGCAGGAAGCTCAGCGGGAATGAGCGCATTCATTTGCATTGCCATGATTCCAAATCGCATGCGAACCTCATAGGAATAGGGGAATATCTATATTATATATCCAGCCGCGTGACATTCTTGTGTCAGTCGATAGTGTTATAAGAATAGGGGCAGTTTCTCTCAAAGATACGTACCCTTACGGATATCCATCCGCACCCGCAATCTTTATACTGTATTGCAGAACCATCCAAGGCTTGAAAACTGAGGGAAAGTAGAAATATGGCCGCAATTTGGAAACCTTATCGAAAAATAGTGCCACTCCGTGGTCAGAGCATGGTGGAATTCGCTCTGGTGATCCCGATCTTCCTGGTGTTGGTGTTTGGGGTGATCGAGCTCGGCCGGTTGTTCGCCATGGTAGCCGGTGTGACAACCGCGGCGCGCGAGGCCGCCCGTTACGGCTCAGCCGTTGGCATGAATCCCGATGGCGTGCCCTATGACCAGGACTGCGATGGAATCCGCCAGGCTGCCATACGGGTCGGCTTCTTCGCCGGCTTCACCGAGGACCAGGTTGATATCCGCTACGATCATGGGCCGGAGGAAGGCGTGGCTTTTGAAAGCCTGCCCGAATGCCCGGCCAGCGCCGGCCTGGGGGATCGCGTCCTGGTGCGGGTGAGCACCACCTACGAGCCGCTCATGGGATTGGTGAGGCTGCCGAACATACCGCTGGTCTCGGAATCCTCGCGCACCATCCTCCAGGAAGTGGATGTGCTGGGCACCCCACCCTCCTCGCCCACCCCGCGCAACACCCGCACCCCCACTCCAACGCACACCCCAACGCCAGCTAATACGGCCACCCCCACCCTCACGCCGACCGACACGCCCACTATCACAGAGACCCCCACGCAGACCGCCACGCGCACGCCTACCTCGACCGACACCCCGTGCGGCTGCAAACCCTCGGCTACCCCGACGGTGACCCAGACCCGGACTCCCACGGCGACCCGCACCCCGACCGCCACGGCTACCGCCACCGGCACGAGCACCCCCACCGCCACCCCCACCCAGGATTGCTCTTACCTTTCTATGGATAGCGGCGCACTGGATAGCTCGGGCAGCAAGCTGAGCTTCAAGATCTACAACACCAGCAGCTCGATCATTGTGTACATCCAGTCCATCTTCATCAACTGGCAGGGCAGCGATTACCTGAAGGAGATCGTGTTCGGTGGCACCTCGCTGTGGGATGGCGGCAATCATGGCCTGCCTGCTCCCATCTACGTCACCACCTGGCCGCAAGGCGTCCCTACGCCCAGCCTCGGAACTCAACAGAACAAGACCATGCTGTTCCGCTTCTCCGGGCCCAACCACTCCCAGTATCAGCCGGTGATCTACTTCACCAATGGCTGCATCCTGCCCTAAAGGTCCGAACGAATGAGACGGTCCCGTATTCTCACCCTTCTGGCAGTTCTCCTGGCCCTCTGGAGCGTATTTCCAGGCAGGCTGGCCAGTGCCAGGCCGGCCTCCCTGCCGCACCTGCTCCCCCCTTCCCCCAATGCCTTTGGCTATAACCTGGAGGAGAATCTGGATTTCAACAGCACCTGGATCGAGATCAGCGGGAGTGGTACAGCGGTTGATTTCTCCGGCGACCTGGATGATGCGGTTTCTGATCCATTGGAGATCGGTTTTGCCTTCCCGTATTTCGAATATAGTTATAACCTGGTCTATATCGGTACAAACGGTTTCCTGGCCTTCGGCGAATTGCCCCCAACAGCCAGTGAAAACCACCCCATCCCGGCCGATTTCCTGCCCAACAGCCTGATCGCTGCCTTCTGGGATGACCTGGCGCTGGTCAACGATCCACAGCATCCCAATCAGAATAGCGTTGTTTATTTCGAGCCGGGCAGCGACGCCCAGGGCAGTTACCTGGTGGTGGAGTACTTCCAGGTAGTGCGCCTGGGACAGATCAACCAGCCGTTGACCTTTGAGGTCATCCTGCGTCCCAGCGGTGATATCACCCTGGCCTACCAGACCCTGCAGGGTGACTTGGGCCAGTGCACCATCGGGATTGAAGACGCCAACGGGGTGGATGGCCTGCTCTACCGCTATAACGACCCTGGCGGCTTAGGGGATGGCCTGGCGATAGCCCTCACCTATCCAGCAACCGGAGCGCGCGTGAAAGCCTTCCCCAATGACCAGGGCAGCTTCCTCTTTAATAACCTGGCCATCTTCCCGGTCTCCGTACGCAACACCGGCAGCGCAGAGGACACCTTCAACCTGCTCCTCGAGCGGATTCACGACCAACCCGATTGGCAGGTCGAGCTGGTGGCACAGGATAGAACCACCCCGCTGCAAGATACCAATTCGGACGGGATCGAAGATAGCGGGCCAATTGCACCGGATGCTGATTTTGAGCTCAATATCAAGATCACTGCCCCAAAGACCGCCAGCATTGGCGATTACCTTGGCGCCGAGTTGCAGGCCATCTCCACCAACGACCCTGCCAAATCCTTCACCGTGACCTTCCAATCGGCCATCCCGGCCAACTTTGCCCAGGGCTATGCCGATGCCGTGCAGGGGGTGAATGTGCAGTTCACCCGGTCGCTCGCCCAATTGAAATCGCAGATCAAGAATTATCCCTATCCGAAGATCAGCAGCGATGTTCCTACCATCTCGCTGGCGCGCATCAATACCCACCATTACCTGATGGCATGGGGCAAGCGAGGGACGTTCAACGTTCCAAATCCTTCTGGGCCAATCCCTCCCTTCTATCGCTATACCTATTACAACATCGAGTATGCCATGGTCAGCCCGTTGGGCGGCGCGCTGGGCAGCACCCGGGTGCTCGAAGACCATGCCGGGGTGGTCCCTTCCATTGGTGACCAGTTCCCAGTGGCGGCAGCCACTCCTCAGGGACAGGTGGGCATGCTGTTCGTGCGGGAGGAGCAGGACCTGATCAACAAAAAGACCCGCTCCAACCTGTATTTTGCCGTGATGGATAGCAACGGCGAGCTCCAGGTGGCGCCGGAGGATGTCACCGAGAACACTGCCTGGCGCACCTCCGCCGATTACACCGCCCCGCTCTTCAGCACTCCCGCCATCGCCGCCACCTCCAATGGCTTTGCCCTGGCCTGGGTCAGGCGCAGCTCGCCCGACCCAGATAATCCCAGCCATGAAATTGACGACGTCTTTATCGCCCAATACAACCGCCAGGGCGACCGGGTGGTGGCGCCTCACAAGCTGACCGACAGCCAGGTCGGCGGGTCGCGCTTCTTCGATCCTGGACTGATCGCACTGAAAGGTGGCAACCTGGCGCTGGCTTACTCTGAGTACGCCGATTTCGGCGCCGGCAGCAACCAGTACCGCCTGAGCTACCAGATCATCAGCCTGAATCCTCTCAATTATGAGCTGGTCAAGGATCACCTGGCCGGTACCAACGGGCACAATGTTGACCTGGCCCAGCTGGCGGATGGCCAAATCTTGCTGGCCTGGACCAACCTGGATAGCGACCCACAGCAGATCAGCTTTGCCATGCTGGACGAAGCCGGCAACCTGAGCTTGCCCCCTGATAATTCTCTGGTGCCTTCCGATGGGCGCAAAGCCGATTACGTCTCCATTGCCCCTTACGAGGACGGGCAGGCCATCATCACCTGGAGTGACAACCAGGCCAGCGATTACCTGTACTATGCCCTGCTCAGCCCAGAAGGAGCGGTGCTAACCCCGCCGATGAAGTTCTTGCGGGGAAGCAACCAATTAGATAATGGAAGCCCGGTGGATCCCTATATCTTTACCAAGCAGACTGGCTGGGCCATTGCCCCGCTGGCCAAGACATTTTCAGATTATTTTCCGGTTTTTTATACAGGAGGGATTCAATGATCCAGAAACCTCACTTTACGCGCAGAGCGCACGGCCAGAGCATGGTGGAATTCGCCGTCAGCATCACGGTCCTGTTCATCCTGATCGCCGGCATCGTGGACCTGAGCCGCCTGGCCTTTTATTACATGTCCATGCAAGATGCCGCCCAGGAAGGCGCAGTCTATGGCGTGGCCTACCCGACCCACTGCGACCAGATCGAAGATCGCGTACGCAGCGCCATGACGGGTGATACCTCGGTCAACATCACGGTGAAGGTGAATGGCGTGGCGTGCCAGTCGGCCAGCCTGGCGACGGATGCCTGTTCTGGCAAAGAATTGAGCGTCGAGGTTACCCAGCCGAACTTCCCGGTCACCATGCCATTTCTGGGGACTTTCCTGGGCAAGCAGAACCTGAGCATGACCACGATTCAAAAGGATACCATCCTTCGCCCGCTGTGCAGCGGAGGGTCGTAAACCAGGTTTTCAATTTATCGGTAGCACTATCCAACCAGTCAAGGAGTTGGCCATGAACCCAAGTACACTGAAATTCAAGAGACAAGAGACGGGCCAGATCATGCTGCTGCTGGCGATCTCTCTGGTGGTCCTGCTGGCCTTCGTGGCATTGGCGATCGATGGCGGGATGATCTACAACCACCGCCGCACCGACCAGAATGGGGCAGATGCCTCGGCACTGGCCGGGGGCGGGGCGGCAGCCAGGTATCTGGAAACCCACAATACTACCTATAATGAGTTCTCGTGCAGCAAGACCTCGGTTCTGGCCGCCATGCAAAGCGCCCAGGCTGCCACCATCCAACGTGCCGCCACCTCTAACTACACGCTGGATACCGACCTGAGCGATAACAACGGCGTCAACGTGATATGCAGGGAAGAAGATAAGGGCATATCCATCGATAAATATATCGACGTGAAGGTCAAGATCACCACCGATGTCCAGACCTCCTTTGCCCACCTGATCTTCAGCGGCCCGGTCCGCAACACCGTGGAGGCGACCGTGCGGGTCCACCCGCGCGCCCCCTCGGCCAACGGCTACGCAGTGGTCTCGCTCAGCACTTATTGTTCTGGCCCTAGCGGCGCCGAAATCAAGCCCACCGATGGTGGCCTTTTCATCAACGGCAATGCCGACATAGAAGTCCATAATGGTGGTATGTTCTCCTACTCCTGTTTTGATTCAGGCGGTACCTCGCCCGATGTCTCCGTCATCCCACCGGAAAAAGGTATCCATTTCAAGGGCGACATAGACATCTCCGGCCACCCGAGCATCACTCCCTGGCCCGACCACACCACCAGCTCACTCGATCCGATCAAAATCCCCCTGCCGCGCTGCACCGGCGCTGCCCACCAGAACGTGAATTCCGGCGGGACGATCGACCCGGTCAACTACGATCACATCAAGGTCACCAATGGTGAACTGGTCCTCAACCCCGGCCTGTATTGCATGTACGGAGATTTCGATATTGGCGGCAGCGTGCGCGTCTCGGATGCCTACCCGGCTGAGGCGGGCGTCACCATCTACCTGATCAGCGGTGACTTCAAGGTGGCGGGCAATGCCTATGCCAACCTCAAGGCTCCCAAGAACGATAGCTATGCCCCTGCCATCCGCGGGGTGGTGATCTACATGGACCCTGCCAACCACGGCCAGGTGAGCATGCTCGGCAACACCGGCTCGGAGTACACCGGCACCGTGTACGTTCCATCCGGCCTGATCGAAGTGGGCGGCACCAGCGGAGTGAACCCCACCTACCGCACCCAGCTCTTGGGCTATGCAATCAAGCTGCACGGCGACCTTGATCTGAATATCTACTTCGAGGATCCTGACCAGTACTCCCGGCCAGCCTACCTGGACATGCACAAGTAAACCTCGCCTCGGGCACCATCTTACTGGTATCTCCCGAAGTTGGGCGCCCTGCTTATTGGTAGCTGACAGGGCGCCTTTGATTTTTGTTTGATGTATAATGATGACGTGGAATCCAGCCCCCCCTCTCCAGATCCCGAACCCGAGCCTTCCCTCCCCTCCGAAGGGCAGGAGCGCGACCCGACCCGGCCGGTGCACGTCGAGTTTTCCGTGGACCTGGCGCACGGCGAGCGCATCCAGGTGACGGTGGAAGCGCAGGCTGGCAGCGGCGAAGTGACCATCACGCAGCGGAAATTGCCGGAGGAGGGCCAGCCAGCCCCCGCTGCCGCGCCGACGGCCGGCCCTGTGACTGAGCCTGCCCTGATGCCCGTCGCCCGGCGCCCGGCCTGGTGGCAGAAGGACCGCCTGGCGGAACGGCTGCGCGCCCTGAACCGCCTGTGCCTGCCCTTCCAGGCCCGGTGGCTTTTCACGGCGGCGCTGGCCTTCTACCTGATCACCCGACTGGTGCACCTGGCCAGCTACCCGATCTCCTTCCCCAGCACCGAGGCCATCCATACCGTGTTGGCGGCCAATCTGTTGCAGAATGGGCTGCGCAGCACCGAGGGAGAGCTGCTGCCGACCTTTTTCCGGAACGATGGGCGCTACACGCTGGGCCTTTCCGTCTATCTCCAGGTACTGCCCTACCTGCTGCTGGGCAAGTCAGTATGGATGGCGCGCGGATTGACAGCACTCCTCAGCCTGCTGGCGGCACTGTGGGCTGGCTGGCTGTTGCGCGACCTGGCACCCCCCCGGCCAGAAGAACGCCTATCCCTGTGGTGGAGCGCACCGCTGCTGCTGGCCCTGACTCCAGCCTGGTTTGTTTTTTCGCGCAGCGCCTTCGAGGCCGGCCTGGGGGTGACCTTCTACACCGGCTTCCTGTATTTCCTGATCGCTTACCGCCAGTCCGGCGGCCAAAATGCGGCCCGCCTGCTCTACCTGGCGCTGCTGTGTGGCGGGCTGGCTTTCTACACCCTGGGTTCCTTGCAGGTGGCGCTGGTTTTGACCGGCCTGCTCTTCCTCGCAGTGGATTGGCGCTTCCTCCTGCGACAGCCGCGCCGCGCAAACCTGGTAGCCCTGGCACTGGTGGCTTTGCTGGGGATGCCGTTGGTGCGTTTCTGGGTCGTTCACCCGAGCGAATATGCCGCCAGCCTGGGATTGAACGACCCGGTTTGGGATGCCTCCCTGCCCTGGCTTCTCCGGCTCACCCGCCTGGCCAGCAATTATCTCTCCGCCTTCAACCCACTGTACTGGTTCTTCCCGACGCGTATCGACTCTCCGCTTTATTCCATGCTGGGCTACGGTCCCCTGCCCTGGTTGCTGCTGCCTTTCACCCTGTGGGGCATCTGGCTGGCTATCCGCCATTTCCGCTCCAACCCCAGACAGCGCCTGTTGCTGCTGGCACTGCTGGCAGCCCCAGCCGGAGCGGCGCTGGCCGGGACTGCCCTGCCCAACCTGCTGGGGATGGTGGTGCCGCTGCTGCTCTTCGCCGCCCTGGGATTATTTGACCTGCTTGGCCGGCTGCGCTTCCTGGTTTCCAGTGGGCGCCTGGGCGCTTCGGGGGCCTTCCCCTATGCGCTGTGGATTATCCTGGCCGTCGCCGGCCTGGTGATGTTTAACGATGCCCTGGTGAACGGCCCCACCTGGTACCGGCAATATGGCCAGAACGGCCTGCAGTATGGTGCCAGCCAGGTGTTCACCGCCGCTAACGATTATTCCACCCACCACCCGGATCGGCGCATCTTGGTCTCGCCCGAGTGGGCTTTCCAACCCGATGTGCTGCGCCAGTTCTTCTCCAGCGATTACCCCAATATCCAGCTGGGCGGACCCGGCCCGGCCATGGTAAATATCGACCCTAACCTGGGTGACGATGCCTATTTTATGACAGCCAGTGAATATAACAAGCTACTGGGATCGAACAAGTTTAAAAAGCCCCAGGTGGAGCAAATCCTGAATACCCCGGATGGGCAGCCAGGGTTCTACCTGGTGCGGCTGGAATACAGCCCGCAGATTGAACAAATCCTGGCCGAGGAGCGCGCCGCGCTGAACCGCCTGGTGGAGGAGGAGACCATCCTGGACGGGCAGACGGTGAAGGTCGCCCATTCGGCCATTGAAGGCTCGATTGGCAACCTGTTCGATGGGTCGAACGAAACGCTGGTCAAAACCACCGGTGCCAACCCGCTGGTCATCGAGATCACCTTTCCCCAGGCCAGGAAGATCAGCGGGGTGCGGGTACACGTGGGCTCGGAGGCAGCCCGGCTGATCGTGATGGTGACGACCAACGCTGGGCAGACGGTCAGCCAGGTCCAGGAGGCGGGCGAGGTGAAGGACTACAAGGATGTGACCCTGCAGTTCCCTTCGGCCCTGGATGCGAGCGTGTTGCGGGTGGAATGGTTGGATATTAACGCTCCCGACATCTCCAACGTGCACATGTGGGAGCTGGCGGTGCTACACTAGCCCATTATTCGCTGAAAATACAGAAGAATGTCACTGCGAACGAAGGGAAGCAGTCTGTTGGGGCTGTGGTGGGGAGATTGAGGGCTGCTTTTTTGCGACGACTGCTTCTATGAAACTATGTGTCGCTGCGAGCGTTCTGTGCGAAGCAGCCTCCTCGCGGATTGGCAGGGGGGCTGCTTCGCCGGTAAAGAACGCCTTCTCGCAGCGACAACTATTTTGTGAAGTCCATCCCGATGCGTTGCTTATGCCACCTCGCCCAGCATGGACCACGGGCCGGTCCAGGTGATGCACACCGGCCGCACCTGGCCGCGCAAATCGGCCTCACTTTCCACGAACACCAGCTTGTTGGTGGGAGTGCGTCCCCGCCAGCGCGCCTTGCCCTGCTCCTCAAACAACACCGGAACGGTCTGTCCCAGGTAACGGGCGTGGATCTCAGCGGCGATGCCCTCCTGTAGCTCCTCGAGCAGCCGGAAGCGCCGCCACTTCTCCTCCTCCGGCACGTCATCCGCCATGCGCCGGGTGGCCAGGGTGCCCGGGCGGGGCGAGTAGCGCGCCAGGTGTGCCACGTCCAGCTTCAATTCGGCCAGCAGGTCGTAGGTGCGCTGGAACTGGCCCGGACTTTCACCAGGGAAGCCAACGATGATATCGGTGGCGATCGAGACGCCCGGCAGGCGCGCCCGGATGCGCTCGACCAGCCGGCGATAGGCTTCGGCGGTGTAACCGCGCCGCATAGCCTCCAGCACCTGGTCATCGCCGGCCTGGACCGGCACCTCGATGTGCGGCATCACCTTGGGCAGCTCGGCCACCGTATCCAGCAGCTCATCCGTCATCCAGTTGGGGTGCGAGGTCAAGAAGCGCAGCCGCTCCAACCCTTCGATCTCGTGCAGCCGGCGTAGCAGGCCGCCCAGGTCCGGTAAGCCTAGCTGGTCCTTGCCGTAGCGGTCGACGATCTGCCCGAGCAGGGTGATCTCCCTCACTCCCTGGGCCGCCAGGGCGCGCGCCTCAGCCAGGATTTGCTCGGGCGGGCGGCTCTGTTCCACCCCGCGGCGGTAGGGGATGATGCAGAAGGTGCAGGCGTGCGAGCAGCCATACACCACCGGCAAAAACGCCGAGACCAGGTGGTCGCGCTCGGCGGCCGGCAAGGCCAGGTCACCATCCATCCAGGCGAAGCGTTGGGTGGTCTGCGATTGCTCCTCGGAATAGCCCAGGCGCTGACTGAGGAACTCGATCAGCGGCCGCGGGTCGGAGGGCGGCGAGAACACGTCCACAAACGGGAAGCGCTCCTGCAGCTTGCGGTTCTCCTTGACCCCCACTAGGCAGCCCATCAGGTTGATCACCAGGTTGGGGTTGTGCTTCTTCAAGGGGCGCAGCGACTGCAGCCGGCCGTAGGCCTTATCCTCAGCACTCTGGCGCACCACGCAGGTATTCAGCACGATCACGTCGGCCTCCTCCACCCGGTCGGCTGGCTGGTAGCCCAAATGCTCCAGCGCCGAGCCGACCCGCTGGGAATCGGCCACGTTCATCTGGCATCCTTCGGTCCAGACATGGTATTTCATGAGATTGATTATATCAAGAAAGGCAAGGGAATTAGGACTGAACAAGTCGGAAAATCATAAAATCCCTTGATTTTTTAGTTAGATTGTGTTATCCTGTACATGTATGTACAGGATAAATGAACTACTCAAGCTGGACCGCAAAATTTACCACACCAATGACCTGGCCATTCTCTGGGACATTGCCAATAGAAACACGCTGTATACCATCATCAAGCGCTATGTGCAGAAAGGGGTTCTGCAACCCATTTACAAGGGGCTATACTCAACCGTCCCAATTGCCCAATTGAACCCGCTTGAACTGGGCAGAGCCATTATTCACCGCTACACCTACCTGAGCACAGAATCGGTGCTGGCCCAGGCGGGGGTGATTTTCCAAGCCACCTACCGGTATACTTTTGTCAGCGACCTGGCCAAAAAGGTTTCGGTGGGGAGCATGTCGTTTCTCTTCCGAAAACTCAAGGATGATTATCTCCATAATCCTACCGGGGTCACCGACCAGGACGGCATTTTCGTCGCTACTACTGAAAGGGCAGTGGCGGATATGCTGTATTTCAACCCCAGATACCATTTTGACAACCCCGGAAGCATTGATTTTAAAAGGGTAAAAATCATTCAAAAAGAAGTGGGGTTTCCATGCTAGAACTCCGGCCAGAGGATATCCACCACAAGTCCCAATTGAACCGGCTGCTGATGGAAATCATCGACCAGCCGATTTTAGCCCAACACTTGGCTTTCAAGGGAGGAACTTGCGCCGCTATGTTGGGAACTCTGGACCGCTTTTCCGTTGACCTGGATTTTGATGTCCTGAAGAATGCCGATGAGAAAGCGATGCGAGAGCAATTTCACCGCGTATTTGACGATCTCGGCTTTAGGGTCGTGAATGATTTTGACGTGGCGCTGTTCTTTCAAATTCGCTATCCAAGCGATCCAGGCAAGCGGAACACGATGAAAGTGAGCGCCAGCAATATAAGAGTGAAAGCGAACCAATATAAAGTCCAGTACTTTGCCGAGATTGACCGGCTCATGAACAGCCAGACCGTCGAGACGATGTTTGCCAACAAATTAGTGGCGGTGATGGATCGGTTCAACCTGCACCATACCATTGCCGGTAGAGACATCTATGATATTCATCACTTTTTTGTGCATGGGTATTCATACCGTGGCGCGGTGATTCGGGAAAGAACTGGGCTTGAACCCAAGGATTACCTGGGGAATTTGGTGGATTTCATTAAGAAGCATGCCACGCAAACGATCATTAACGAGGATTTGAATACACTGTTACCCAATAACCGGTTTCAACAGATCCGTAAAATCTTGATTCCGGAAACTTTGTCGTTGTTGGTCAGGGAACAGGAAAGGCTGAAAAGCTTGGCATGAGGATACCTGGGAAGAAACGGGGAAGTTCGCAAAATGTAGGGGGAGTGTCTCAAAGGATAGAGGCATGCAGTGAGCAGGGGCGTAGCGATTGCCCTGCTTTCAGGCGTAACTTTTCCCCGGTTCCCGTGCTAGAATAATATTCAGAACTGCAAGAATAATCCATTCTTCTGAGGATCAAAGGTCTTCCATGGCGCGCCGGCTGGCAGTGGTGATCGGCAATGCGACGTTTGGAGATGCACAGGCGTTCCCCACGCTGCGCACCCCGGTGAATGACGCGCGCCAGTTCGCGGCGGTGCTGCAAAAGTACGGGCAGTTTGAAATCCTCGATCTGCTGCTGGATGAGAACAGAGAGAGTGTGGAAACGGCCATCGAGCGGCTGTTCAAGATCGCTGAGCGGGATGACCTGACGCTGCTTTACTATTCTGGGCATGGCTATAAGGCACCCAACGGCCGGCTGTACCTGGCGGCGAAGAACACGCTGACTGACCTGGTGCGGACGACCGGCATCTGGGAGGAGTTCATCCGGGATGCATCCAGTGAGAGCCGGGCGCGCCAACAGGTGATCGTGCTGGATTGCTGCTTCAGCGGGACGCTGATTGCGGGGAGGATGGCCGGTGAAGAGCAGCTGGCATTGAACCAGATGCAGGGCGATGCCACTGCCATCCTGGCCTCTTCCGGACGCA
>Ga0315268_10000620_pt1 | contig 41356 bp, 37 predicted proteins | sample C1_top_MG_FD_204535 | JGI IMG/M metagenome (GOLD analysis project Ga0315268, IMG submission 204535) | Sediment microbial communities from Yellowstone Lake, YNP, Wyoming, USA - C1_top | ecosystem: Environmental > Aquatic > Freshwater > Lake > Sediment | place: USA: Wyoming | collected 2017-08-01
CAACCCGATCACTGTCATCGCCGCCTCCGTGTTCGCACCGTCCTTAAATGGTGCGCCCATCACCGCTCACGCGGCGAGGCTTCACGCTTTCATATGGTCGGGTTAGCCAGGGCCGCACGCCACTCCCGGCCGCCACCACGTCCGCATAGCGCGCTCCCGGCGGATTCACTTCGATCTCTGCGCGCCAGACGAGCGCGTTATGCGGCGATCGCCACGACGAGTCTTGCCGTTCCCCTGAAAAGATCATTCAACAGATGTCGGTTGCCGCTGGCTAACGACGATTATGTGACTGGTTACTTGCCCGCAAAAACAGTTATGCCGCGACCACCCGCCCACATAGCACCGGCCCGCAAGTCAATATTCAACGCCGTAAGTCGCTGCGCCAGCCAGTCTTGAGCGGAATCCCGTCCACGAGACGCACCGATGTTATCTGGGCGGAGCCGGTCGGCATAGGTCGAGTGGCTGACGTAGCGTCGCGCGAGGGACCACCAGCGTCCGCGCCAGCCGACCCGACAAGCGACCCGAGTGCCTCCAGACCGTCAAGCGGACTGCGCACCCCACGCCCACCCTTGTTCAGCACGTGCGTGTAGATCATCGTCGTCGACACGTCGCGGTGCCCGAGCAGCTCCTGCACCGTCCGGATGTCATACCCGGCCTCGAGAAGGTGCGTAGCGAACGAGTGCCGAAACGTGTGGCACGTCACCCGCTTCGCGACCCCCGCCGCCTGCGCGGCCTCGGCCACCGCCCGCTGGATCACCGTTTCGTGCAAATGGTGCCGCACGAATCGTCCGGTTGTCTCATCCTGATAGAACCGCGTGGCCGGAAACACCCACTGCCATCGCCAGTGGAACGCGGCCGAGGGCGCCTTGCGCGCCATCGCATCGGGCAACGCCACCGCGCCGCGCCCGGCCGCCCGGTCCTCACGATGCAGCGCGCTCACCTGCTCCATGTGCCGCTCCAGCGGCGACACCAGGCTCGCCGGCAACATGGTCAACCGGTCCCGCCCGCCCTTGCCCTGCCGCACCATCAGCTCGCCACGGTCGAGATCGACATCCTTGATGCGCAGGCAGCACGCCTCCATCAAGCGCAGGCCGCTGCCGTAGAGCACCATCGCCACCAACCGCGGCACGCCGTCCATGGCGTCCAGCACCCGGCGCACCTCCTCTCGGCTCATCACGCTGGGACGCCGCGCCGGTCGCTTGGCCCGCACCATCGCATCCAACCACCCAACCGACGTCTCGAGTACCTCGCGATACAGATACAGCAGCGCCGCCAACGCCTGGTTCTGTGTGGACGCCGCCACGTGCCGCTGCGTCGCCAGATGCGACAGAAACGCGGTCATCTCGGCCTCGCCCATCTGCCGTGGATGCCGCCCGCCGTGAAACCGGACATACCGGCGCACCCACTGCGTGTACGCCACCACGGTGTGGCGGCTCGCGCGCCGCAACGCGAGGCGCTCGCGCATGACGTCCAGCAACCGCGGTGCAGACATGGCCCGACGATACCTCCGTCGGGCCATTCCGCCATCATCATTCCGTTGCACCCTGAACCACGGGGCCGCACTCAGTCCACGATGAACAGCGTCGCCCCCGCCGGCGCCTCGCTCCGATGCGGCTCCGCGCCATCGGCCACCTCGTAGCTCATCCCGGGCTGCAACACCACCACGCGCCCGTCCTTCAACCGCGTCTGCAACTCACCACGCACGCAGAGCAGAATGTGCCCCTTCTCGCACCAGTGATCGGCCACATACCCGGGCGAATACTCGACCATCCGTACCCTCACATCGCCATGCTGCTTGGTGCGCCACACGGCCACGCCGGCATCGCCAGCATGCTCCACGCCCGGCACAAGCGCCCAGTCGGTCACCTGAAACGGAATGTCAGCCAGCTGCATCGGTCAGCCTCTTGGCCACAGCCACCCCATCGTGCCCGCCGTTACCAGCGCGTACAGCAGGCCGTCGATCGTCGACTTGATGGTCAGGCTCCACGCGCGGCGATACCAGATGGACATCTGCCAGAGCGCCAGCGCGTAGGCCGAGAACGCCACGGCGCCGGCAAAGCGGAAGACCGAGAGGTACGGCGCCGTCGGCGGCAACGCGCGCCCCGCGACGTAGGCGGCGAACAGGCTCACCACCAGCGTGTACGCGAACCACATCGACATGCTGCCCGCCATCGACATCCGGCCGTTGGGCATCACCGTCACCACGAAGACGGGCCCGGCGTTCAGCTTTTCGGCAAACGCGCTCGACTTCATCTCCTCCATGCTCGCCGCCCGCGGCACCATGTAATCCCCGGGCGGAATGGCCAGCGGGCGCAGCGCGTCGCGCACGCGGTCCTCGTTGGGCATGGCGGGATAGTCGTTCTTGTGCCACGGCAGGGCCATGTGCACAAGGGAACTCACCACGAACACGAACACCGCCGACAGCAGAATGGGAAGCCACAGCGACACCAGACCAGTCATGTGCACTCTCCGGAAAGGGGGCAACCAGGCGCCGCGCCCCCGCCATCGGACGGCGCGACACCAGCTACTACGATGTGGGTCGTTCCTCGGTGATGGCAAGCAGGTGGCCTTCGCAATCCCGGAAGAACGCCATCCAGATGGCGGTGGCACCCATCGTGCCGATCGGGTGCGGAGCCGCGTCGAACGCCGCCCCGCGCGCCAGCAGTTCGGCGTGCGCGGCCTCGATGCTGGCCACTCTGAAATAGAGCACCGACGCCGGATGGTCGAATTCCTCCCGCTCCGGCACCGTCATCATCAGACGCACGCTGTCCATGGCGAAAAACGCCATGCCGCCGGTTTCGAACAGCAAGGGCAGGCCGAGCACGTCGCGGTACCACGCCGCGGCCCGCGGCACGTCGTGAAACGTCACCGCCACCTGCGCCAGCGCACCAGGGAGCTGTGCCATGGGATCGTCTCCACGTTCGGGGGGTCCGCCAGCATCGCCTTCGGAACGCGAAAAGTCCAGCCGTCGGGGTCCGGCACGCCCGAAGGGCACGGATGCCTCCGCCGTGCGGAGCCGTCCGTGCCCTTCGTCCGGCCCGCGGCGGTCACACCTGCTCCGCCCCCGGCCACTCTCGCGCGCTTACGGCAGCGTGAACCCGCCCTTGATCCCGGAAATCAGATTGGCCACCACGATGTTCGGGTTGTTCACGCGCTCGACGTCCGGCAACGGCATGCAGACGGTATTGCCATAGACGCCGCCGAGCCGGAACGTGGAACCCGGCGCCGGCACGAGCGGCAGGTTGAACCGCTCGACGTCGAACATGCGGACGCCTTCGACAAACAGCACGCGCTGCCGCTCGCTCGCGATCAGCGCCGTGATCGACGTCGCGTCCGTGGCGCCGACGTACGGCTTGAGCGCCACCGTCGCGCGCAACGTATTGACGATCGTCACCGCCGACGCCCCACCCTGCGCCTCGGCGAGGATCAGCTGCGCTTCCTCGTACCGGGCGACGGGCTGCGGAAGGCCCTGCCCCGCCGTGAGCGTCGAGGCGTTGTACTTGTTCGGCACGAATTTGTCGGTGATGCCGTCCGACGCCTTGCCCGACAACTGCGTCGTGGCCGACCGCGGATCGACTTCCCCCTGTTCCGTCATGAGCTTGCGGGCCGTCGGCTCCACCGACGTGTTGGTGCTCTGCACGATCGCCTGGTACACGTGGCTGTACCGCCGCGTGTTGTTGGCATCCATGGCCGCGTTGAACACGAAGCCCTTGGGCACCAGTTGGGCGTCGGCCGCCGCGCCGGTGAGATTATGCTGGTACAGTCGCGCGCGCGCCCGCCCCACGTACGCCGCGTTCAGGTAGGTCGAAAGCGACGCCACGCCCGTGGCCGCGGTGATCGCGTCGGTGAACCGTTTCTCAGCCAGCGCGAACATCCCCTTCTGGTCGACCAGCGGCCCGAGATCGAACGCCGCCTGGCACATCGCCATGCCCAGCGCCGCATACGAGAAGCCGGCGTAGACGTTGGCCTGCACCAGCAGCGACACGCGATTGGCCACCTGCGCGTCGGTCCAGCCGGCCAGTTTGGTGACGGCCTGGTCCGCCTCCCAGCGGGCGGTGGACATCGGCGTGTAGATGGCCTGCGTGCCGGTGCATCCGCCGGTGCCGTAGCTCCCCGACGTGAAGCCGTCATCGCGGCGATCGAGCTGCCAGTTGGCCGCCGTGAGCGTGGCATCCTGCAGTTCGTCGGACTGGATGCCGGTGGACACCACGTAACCGCCCCACGCGCACTCGAAGTCGCCGATGGCGCTGTTCACCATCAGCGCGGCGTTCGCCGGACTGTCGAACACCGTGACGGGGACGCTGTTCGGCGCCTGCACGTCGAGCAGACGGCCCGTGTCGCACGCCACCACGAACGCGGCTGCGGCGAGGAGCGCCGCCATGCGCCAGGGAGCGAAGGCTGGCTGACCGGCGCACCGCAGGGTCCGAGGCTTTCTGTTGGTCTTGGTCATGGTCGCCTCAGTACGAAAGACGGATGGTGAGGAGCGCCGAAGCGAGCGAGGGATACTCGGCCTGGGTGATGCCGATGCTTCCGCTCTGGCCGCCCAAGCTGTTCTCCGGATCGAGGCCCCTGTACGGCGTCCACGTATGCAGGTTGCGCAGGGAGAACGTCGCCGAGAGTCCGTTGGAGCCGAGGTAGCGACGCGTCAGCTTCTCCGGAGCATCGTACGACAGCGACACCTCACGCAGCTTCCAGAAGTTCGCATCCTTGATGAAGTAGTCGCGCAGCGTGCCGGAATTCTGCACCACGGCGATGACCGCCGGGTCGTACTTGTCCGGCCAGACGGCCTCCGGGCAGGTGGCATTCAGCTGACAGCGGATGCGCAGGTTGTTGTCGAGCTTGCGGAATCCGGCCTGGAAGTCCGCCAGCACGTGCAGCCTGAACATCCGATAGCGGAAGGTGTTGCCCACCGAGCCTTCGGTGGTCGGGATCGAGTGACCCATGTAGAGCAACGGGGCCTGCACGCTCGTCGTCCCCGGGATGAAGCACGGCATCGTGCCGCCCTTGCCGTCGGCGCAGACCGGATTCGTCGCCTTGCGCGTCGCGGGATCGTACGTGGCGCTCAAGATCTCGTACGTGAACAGGTCGAACGGCGAATAGCCGATCTTGTGCGCGACGGGCGGCGCCGTGCCGATGACGATCATCGTGTCGCCCTTGGCGCCGCTCAGCTTGATGATCTCGCTCTTGTTGCCGCCAATGTTGAATTCCACGTCCCAGCCGTAGGTCGGCTGGTTGAACACCGCCCCCTTCAACGTCAGTTCGACGCCGTGCTTGTTGATCTGGCCGGCGTTCACATACTGCGTGCTCGCGCCGAAGCCGGTCGACGGCGCCACCGACTTGGAGAGGATGGCGTCGTGCGAGACGTCGCTGTAGTACGTGAAGTCGACGCTGATGCGGTCCTTCCACAGGCCGGCCTCGAAGCCGGCCTCGAGCCCCATCACGCGCTCCGGCTTGAGGGTCTCGTTGCCGAACGAACCCGGCGTGAGCACGGTCGCCGACCCCGGACCCGCCACCGGCGACAGCGTGCGCAGCGCCGTGTTGACGCCGGGCTGCTGGCCCGAGCCGCCGTACGCCACGCGGAACCGCAGGTCCTCGATGACCTTCGGGATGAAGGCTCGTGCCGCCGGCTCCTCGCTCGCCACCCACGACAGGCTGAGCTTGGGATACTGCACCCAGCTGGCCTTGCTGCCGAACGCGCTGTTGTTGTCGATGCGCAACGCGGCGGCAGCGAACAGCCGCTCGCTCAGCGCCAGGTCCTCCTGGCCATAGAACCCCAGCGTGTTGTTGGACGCGGAATTCGACGTCGGGCTTCCCTTCACGCCCGTGGCCGTGATCGTCGACAGCCCGGGCGTCGGGAACTTCGTCCCCGAGGCCGAGACGCTCGTCCCCTGGTTCGTGTAGTACTGCACGCCGAAGCTCGTCTTCGAGAGGAGGTTCGACCGCAGCTGGTACTTGATGGAGCTCGAGTAGTCGTACGTGTTGAACGTCGTCTGCTGCGTCGTCACCGAGCGCGAGCCGTCGAACCCCGAGCCCATGAAGAAGACGACGACCGAATCCGTCTGGTAGGGGGTGTAGCCCTGGATGTCCTCGAGCGCGTAGTCGGTGCCGATGAGCATGCGGTTCGACATCCACTTGAACGGCTCGTACTTGATGTTCAGGCTGCCCGTGAAGCGACGCAGGTCCTGCCACGACTGCGTGGCATTGTACACCTCGGGCGGGCTGGTGTACGCGCCGCGCGACCAGCCGCAGCCGCGCGTCGTGTTGTTCGTGTACTGGCAGTACTGCAGCGTGCGCGTCGGACGCGAGTACTCCGAGGCCCACAGCACGCCGCCGCAGGAGCCCTCGCACGCCAGGTTCGTGTGGCTCGTCACGTAGCCCACGCTCGACTCGAGCGAGAATACGCTGTTGGGCACCACGCTCAGGTTGGTCCGCACGCTCTTCGAGGTGCGCGAGTTCTGCGTCGTGATGCCTTCGGCGGCACTCACGTCGCCGGCCGCAAAGTAGCGGTACGTCCCCGTACCGCCGCTGACGCTCGCCGAGTACGACGAGTTGGGCGCGTTCTTGAACAGCGGCGTGCCACGGGCCGCTTCGGTCGTCGGCAGGTGGGTCGACCACACCGTCGAGTCGGCCGGGTTCCACCAGTAGTTCACCGGGATGCGCGTGTCCGAATTCGCGAACCAGCTGTTCCCCTGCTTCATGGTGAACGTGTACTTGGTGGTCCCCGCCGCGCCGCGTTTCGTGATGATGTTGATCACGCCACGCGCCGCCTCGGTGCCGTACAGCGTCGCCGCCGCCGGACCCTTGAGCACCTCGACGCTCTCGATCTGCTCGGGGTCGAAGTCGTTGAGGCGCGCCACCTGGCCGGTGAGCGCATTGTCCACGCGGATGCCGTCCACGTACACCAGCGGCGTGCTCGACAGCGAGAACGTGCCGACGCCGCGGATGCGCACCTGCGCGCCGGCCCCGACCTGACCGGATGACTGGATCACGGTGACCCCCGGGGCGCGGCCGTTGAGCAGCGCCTCCATGGTGGGCACCGCCGTCCGCAGCATGACGTCGGCCACCTTAACGGGGGCCACCGACGTGCCCAGCTCACGCTTCTGCGCGCCGCCCGCCGTGCCGGTCACTACCAGCGCGTTGAGTTCGAGCGCGCGCTCCTGCATCACGATGCGCAGGGTCGTGGCGCCCACCCGCACCGGTTCCGTCACCTGACGAAAGCCGATGGCGCGCACGTTCACCGTCACCGTCGCCCCCGTCAGCCCCGTGATCCGGAAACGGCCCGACGCATCCGCCACGGCGCCCTTGCCCGGCACGTTGGCCACGGCAACCTGCGCCCCCGCCAGCGGTCGCAACGATCCCTCGACGACGACCGTGCCGGCGATGACTCCCTCTTGGGCGTGGGCTCCCGCCGACACCAGAAGCAGGAGAAGCAACGATACTGCACCCAGCTTCCATTTCATGAGTCCCTCCGACGAATGACGGGATGGGGGCCTGCATCAGCTGCTTCGGCCGCGTGTCACCACGGGTACGAAAAGACAGGCCCGGACGTTGAAACGCTAGGGGAACCGGGTCAGCAGCGCGCCATCTGTTTGCGGCATCCGCCGGCTGCCGCTTGACAGCGGCGCCTCGCCCACGGAGTTTCGCGGCATGACCAGACGATTCCTCCCGCTCTGCGCGCTGGCGGCCGCCGCCGCGTGCCATCCCGGCGTCACCAGCAAGCCGTCGCCGGCGTTCACCCGCGCCGTCCTGCAACACAGCATCGACTCGCTGGTGGCCGACCCGATGTTCGGCAACTCCCACCTCGGCCTGCTCATCGTCGAGCCGGTGTCGGGCGACACGCTCTATTCGCACAACGCGGGCAAGCTCTTCATGCCCGCGTCCAACATGAAGCTGCTCACCGGCTCCACCGCGCTGGTGCAGCTCGGCGCCGGCTACCGGTTCACGACGTCGTTCCTCTCGTCCGGCCCGGTGGTGGACGGCGTCCTGCGCGGCGACCTGGTGGTCGCCGGCCGCGGCGATCCGTCGGTGAGCGATGCCCTGCAGAACGGCGACGCCATGCGGCCGCTGCGCGCGGCGGCCGATTCGCTCGCCGAGCGCGGAATTCGCGAAATCGCCGGGTCGATCGTGAAGGGCGGCAACGCCTTTCCCGACACGACGATCGGCGAATGGGACTGGACCAACCTCGAAACCACCTCGGGCGCCGCCATCGACGAACTCATGTTCAACGAGGGGTTCGCGCGCGTCACCGTGTACGGCGGCGACAAGCCGGGCGACACCGTGCGCGTGGTCACTGGGCCGTCGCGCACCGCGCCGCGGGTGATCGCCGAGTTCGTCACCACCGACCCGGCCACCGTGCCGATGCCGGCCGCGCGGCCGGGCGCCCCCGCCGGCGCGCCGGGACGCTTCGGCTCGCGCAGCGGGATGGTGCGCGCCACCACCGATCTGCGCGGCACGGTGCCCGTCGTGCGCCTCCGTGGCTGGGTGGCGCCACGCGACAGCGTGCGCGCGCAGATTGCCATCCGCGAGCCGGCCAGCGCCTGGCTGCAGGCGTTCGCCGAGGCGCTCGGCGACAAGGGCATCACGGTGCGCGGCACGATCGTGCGCACCCCCGACGCCGCGCTCGACGGACTCACACCGCTCTTCACCCTGACCTCGCCCCCGCTCCGTGACGTGCTCGCGCGTTTCTTCAAGCCGTCGCAGAACCAGATTGGCGAGATCCTGCTCCACACGCTGGGCTTCGAGAAGAACGGCGCGGGCTCGGCCGACAGCGGCCGCCGCGTGGTGGAGCGCCAGATGCTCGCCTTCGGCGCCGACTCCAACGGCTTTGCCGTGCGCGACGGCAGCGGCCTGTCACGCCACGACTACGTGACGCCCGAAACGTTCGTGAAGATCCTCGACGCCATGCGCAAGCGCGACGACTTCAAGGTGTTCTACGACGCGCTTCCCATCGGCGGCGTCGACGGCACCATCGGCAACCGCATGAAAAGCACCCCCGCGCAGGGGAACGTGCACGCCAAGACGGGAACGGTGGACCGCTCGCACTCGCTCACCGGCTACGTCACCACCGCCGACGGCACGCTCCTCCTCTTCTCGTTCCAGCACAACAACTACACCACCAACAATCAGCAGGTCGAGCGCGTGCAGGACTGGATCGCGGCACAGCTGGCCGGGCATCCCTTCCTCAAGCCGTAGAACGGCAACGGCACGCCGCAAAGGTCACTTCGCTTTCGCCGAGTCCACGATTTGCTTGATACGCGCCGTCAGCGTCGGCACGTGATACGGCACGCCCGCGGCAATGGTCCACTCCAGTCCGGCTCGCACTTCCTTGCCGTCGCGCAACTGCACCTGGTTGGTGGGATAGAGCGTCTTGAGGTCCTCGAGCGGGTTGCCGTCCACGATGATCAGGTCGGCCGCCCACCCGGCGCGCACGCGGCCGATCTCGTTCTCGCGGCCGAGGATCTTCGCGTTGTTCCCCGTACAGTGCTGAATGACCGTGAGCGGCAGGAAGCCCGCCTCCTGGTGCAGTTCCATCTCGCGGATCAACCCGTAGCCGTACATCTGATAGATGAACCCCGCATCATCCCCGCACCCAATGAGCCCGCCCTTCCGCTCGAAGTCGCGCAACGCCGCCATCCAGAGGCGGTAGTTCTCCTTCCAGTACACCTCGTCGGTGGAGCTCCAGCCGATGAAGTACGAGCCGTGGTTGGCCGGATCGGGCTTGAAGTAGTTGGCGAGCGACGGATGCAGGTAGTCGTGGAACCACGGCTGCGTCTGCGCGCGCTGCAGGTCGCGGCTCGCTTCGTAGATGTCGAGCGTCGGCACCCAAGCCACGTTGGCGCGCACCATGGATGACAGCACCGAATCGAGCCGCGCGGGATCGGCCTCGCGCCAGAGCCGCCCCGCCCAGCGAAAGCGGTCGGTCTCGTCGAGGTAGTTGTAGTCGCTGGGAAAGTGCTGGCGCCGATCGAGGATGGCGGCGTCGGGAATGCCATACCAGTGCTCGATGCTGTGCGTGCCGAACGCGATGTCGTCCCACGCGTTGGTCTCCTCCACGCCCACATGGTGCGCCACCATCAGCCCCACCTTATGCGCCTCGTCCTCCATCGCCTGCATGATGTCGCGGTCGATGCCGAGGATCTTGATGCCGTCGACGCCGAGCTTCTTCATTTCCTGGACGCGGGCGCGGGCATCGGCCGCCGTACGGATGCGTCCGTTGCTGAACATCGGGTAGACGAGGATGCGCGGCCCGACGAGTTCGCCCTTCGCCTGCTGGTCGCGCAGGCGCAGGCTCTGCAGCTCATTCTCGGCGCCGACCTCGCGCACGGTGGTCACGCCGTTGGCGAGTTGCAGCAGCAGGTAGTACTCGAAGCCGCCCATCGACTGGCCCGAACGACTGCTCTGCATGTGCGTGTGCGCGTTGATCAGCCCCGGCAGCACGAACTTGCCGGTGGCGTCGATCTGCACGTCGCCCGCCGGGCGGCGCCCTTCGCCGCGGCGCAGCGCCACCGCATCGAGCGTCACGACATCGGCGATGCGGCCGTTCTCGATGACGATGTCCACCGGCCCGCGCGCCGGCGTCCCGTTGCCATCGACCATGGTGGCGTTGCGAATGACGAGACGTGGCGTCTTCTGGCCGCTCGTCACCCCGCGCGTCTGGGCACCGAGAGCCAGCGGAAGGATCAGGGCAAAGGCGAGACGGCGCATCGAGGCTCCGAAGTTGGGACCGATTGAGCCTAAGCGCCCTGCCGCGAAAGCGACAGGCGCTGCTGCCGTCCGTCTACTCCGCCACCGCCCGTCTACGCCGCCACCGCCTCGAGCTCGATCGACAGTTTCACCTCGTCGCTCACCATGAACCCGCCGAGTTCGAGCGCCTGGTTCCAGTTGAGGCCCCACTCCTTCCGGTTCAGCTTTCCTTCGAGCGTGAGCGCGGTGCGGGTCATCCCCCACGGATCCTTGACCACCGGCGTCGTTTCGCCCTTCAGCGTCACGGACCTGGTGACGCCGTGCATGGTGAAATCGCCCGTGATCGTGATGTCGGTGCCATCCACGGCGATCTTCGTCGATGCGAACGTCGCCGTCGGGAAATGCTCGACGTCGAAGAAGTCGGCCGAACGCAGGTGCGCGTCGCGCTGCTCCTGGTTGGTGTCGAGGCTCGCGGCGTCGATGGTGAACGACGCCTTGACGAGCGCCCCGGCGTCGTTCGTTTCGCCGGCGCCGTCGAACTTCGTGAACCGTCCGCGCACGGTCGAAATGGCCATGTGCTTTACCGCAAACCCCACCTGGGTGTGCGTCGCGTCGAGTTTCCACTGCATGGTAGGTCTCCTGGATATCCGGGGGGCGCCGGGCGTTGGGCCCGGCCTGGTGCGGCAACAACTATCTCACTACTAAGATATTACCGGCGACGAAGGGGGGCGTCAAGCCCTCCGGCGGCCGCCACGCCGAGTTGCCGGAGCAGCGCCGTCGCCTGCCGTTGCTCGGCGCGCGTCAGCCCCGACACCGCCTCGCGGATCGCGTCGGCGTGCCCCGGAAAGATCGCCGTCATCAGCGCCTCGCCCTTGCGCGTCAGGGCCGCGTAGCGCGCGCGCCGGTCGGACGGGCACGGCTTGCGCTCGACGAGGCCGCGATCGGCCAGCCGGTCCACCAGAAAGGTGATGCCGCCGCTCGACACGAGGATCTTGCGCTGCACGTCGCCGAGGAGGAGCGGCCCCTTGTGAAACAGCGCCTCGAGAATGCCGAACTCGGTGCTGGTGAAGCCGTGGGCCGCGAGGCTGGCCTCGGTCCGTTCGGCGATGGCGCGTTGTGCGCGCGCCAGCACCACGAAGAGTTTGAGCGCGGTGGCCGTGGCCGCGTCGTTCGCCGTGCGGCGCGGCGCCGACGGGGCGGCGCGCCGCGCCGCGGCCTTGGGGCCGGCGGCGGATGTCAGGGATGTTTTCATCTTAGTACTAAGATTACTCGATTTACCGGCGACCGCCAGTGGGCCGCCGCCAGTGGGCCGCCGCCAAGGGGGCAGCGCTATGCGGGCTCGGCCAGCAGACCCGCGCCTTCGGCGGCCAGCCCATCCAGCAGTTCGGCCACGTGCGACTCCTGCGTGCGCGGATTCATCATCGTCACCCGCAGCACGCGGCGGCCCTCGAGCACCGTCGACGTGATCCACCCGCGCCCCGATGCGTTGTAGCGCTCGCGCAGGCGCAGGTTCAGCCAGTCGAGCGTGGGCTCGTCGTGCACACCCGCCGGAAGCCAGCGGAAACAGAGAATGTTGCTCTCCGGCGCGTGAAGCGCCGCAAAATCCGGCCGCTCGGCGATCATCCGATGGAGCGCCGTCGCCAGCGCGCACAGGTGGTCGTACAGCGCACCGATGCCCGATGCGCCGTACCGCTGCAGCGCCACCCAGACCTTGAGCGCGTCGACGCGCCGCGAGCACATGAACGACCGCGTCCCCTGGTCGGCGCTGCGCGTCCCTTCGGCGCCGTGGAACAGGTAGGGCGCCTGCTGCGAAAACGCGGCCGTGAGGTCGCGCTCGTCGCGCGCGATCAGCGCGCCTGCCGCGAGCGGCAGCAGCATCATCTTGTGCGGATCCCACGTCACCGTGCGCGCCCGGCCGATGCCGCGCAGCCGGTGCGCGTGCGTGGCGGAGAACAGCGCCGATGCCCCGTGCGCCCCGTCCACGTGCAGCCAGATGGCGCGTTCGCCGCACAGCGCGCCGATGGCCTCGAGGTCGTCAAAGGAACCCGTGGCCGTGTGTCCGGCCGTCGCGACGACGGCCATCACGCGCCGACCTTCGGCCTTGATTGCATCGAAGGTCGCGTTGAGGGCGGCCACGTCCATCTTGAAATGCGTCGACGGCACCAGGCGCACGTGGTCGGTGCCCAGCCCCAGTTCGCCGGCCGCGCGCGCGATCGCGTAGTGGGCGTGCTCGCCACAGATGATGACGGGCGGCGGTCCGGTGAGTCCGCGCTTCCATGCATCGGGGGCAATGGCCGCGCGCGCGGCGAGCAGGGCGGTGTGCGTGGCCTCGAGTCCACCCGATGTCAGCGCGCCGCCCGAGCGCTCGCCGAACCCGGCGAGGTCGCACATCCAGCGGATGACGCGCTCCTCCACGGCGGTGCCCGTGGGCGACATCTCCATGACCGCCACCGAGTTGTTCAACGCGGCGATGACGGCTTCGGTCCAGACGGCGGCGGGGAGCGGGGCGGCGACCTGATGCCCCATGTACATCGGATGCGAGAGCCGGTTGGCGCCGCCCAGGAACTCGCGTTCGATGCGCGCGACCACGTCGGCCAGCGGCTGCCCGTCGCGCGGCATCGCGTCGTCGAACGTCGCACGCCGGCCAACGTGACCGGCCGATGGTGACACGGGGCCGTCGCCGCGGCTGGTCTGCTCGAAATAGCGGGCGACGATATCGGTGAACAAGGCTCCCGCATCGCGGGAGCGGTCAGCGTCGATGGCCGCGTTGAGATCGTCCGGAAGCATGCGGAAACCTAACGCGGCGCCGGCCGATTCGACCCGAGGTCGAAGATGAACCGATAGGCGCCGTCGCCCTCTCGGCGCCAGAGGGTGAGGTACTTGGAATACGACACGTCGGCGTCCGACGCCGCGATGCGCGCTTCGCCGATGGTGAACCCCAGGCTGCCGTCGCGCGACGCGGTCGTGAGCGCGTCGATGGGACGCCAGGTGAAGCGTCCGTTGTACGGTGGCGGCGGAAAGGCCGCGCGCGCTTCGTCGGGTCCGCGCGCCGGCACCGCGCGCGCGCCAAGCATCATGCCATCGGCGGCAATCCATCGGGCGAATGCACCCCCCGGGTCGCCCGAGTCGGCGCTGAATGTCGCGAACGCACGGTCGGCCTCGGTCATCTCGCGCGCCGCATCGACCCCCTTCGGCGCCACGGTCCCCGTGGAGCCGGGCGCGCCGGGGAGCGAGTCTGGCAGAGAGAGCGCGCGCGGCGGCGCGTGTGCGCGCGCGAGCGCCATCATGCGCCACGCACCGACGCGCTCGCGCTTCCAGCACGCGGCATAGCGCCCCGTGCCGGGCTGCGTGGTGTCGGCGGCCACCAGATGCAGCACCCCCGTCGTGCATCCCAGCGTGCCGTCGCGCGACACCACCGCATGCAGCGGCGACCAGGCGTGCCGTCCGCCTGATGCCGTGGCCAGCGCCGGCAAGTGCGAGGTCCACGCGGCACGCCCACGCATGACGTCGAGACCGGGAAGCAGCAACGAGGCATCGGGAGCCAGCGCGCGGGCCAGCGCCGTGGCACTCGTGCCCGCCGCACGATCGGCCGCGAGGAGCGACGCCTTGGCCGTCGTGGTATCCTGCGCCGCCAGCGCCATTGGCAGCGCAGCCATCAGCCATAACGCACGACGGAACATCACGTCAGCCTCCACCGGTTGATGCGCCGCGCGCTTCATTCGTACATCGTCGCGGGATCGCCGCGCGACAACTCCACGAGGAACTGCGCGATGCGGTCGACCACCGCATCGACGAACCGCGCCCCTTTCTCGGCGGTGGCGGCGCGCGGATTGCCGATGCCGGTATCAACGCTCACCGTCGTCCACGGACGCTGCGACCAGACCCAGCGTTCGCGGAACCCGGTCATGGTTGGCTTTTTCTCTGCCCCGTCACCGGCCTCGGCCAGCGCGCGGACGGTCGCGGGACGAAGGTGCAGCATGACGCTCGTTTCGAGTTCGCCGGCGTGGTCGCCCGGTTCGTCGAAGAAAGTGCGAGCGTCGGCCACCTGCCACCAATTGAGGGCGCACAGGAAGACCGGCGTCGTGGGCTGCAGTTCGCGCAGCATCTGCCTGAAATCGTTGCCGCCGTGCCCGTTGAAGAGCACGAACTTCCGAATCCCCGCGCGTTCCACCGAGGCGATGACGTCGGAGAGCACGCGCGCCTGCGTGCTCGGGTTGAGGTTGATGGCGAGCGGCAGGTCGAACTGCCCCGTCTGCACGCCGAACGGGATGGTGGGCAGCACCACCACGCGCGCGCCGCGGGCGTTGGCGCGAACGGCCGCCTCGGCGGCCACGCCGTCGCACTCCATGTTGTCGGTGGCGTACGGCAGGTGGCGGTTGTGCGGCTCGGTGGCGCCCCACGGCAGGATGGCGACGTCGTAGTTGGCGCTGGCCACGGCGGGCCAGTGCGCTTCGGCAAGGACGGCCGGAGGGGTGGTCATGGGCAGATGGGGTTCGGGTGTCACTTGGCGCACACGTGCCGCAGTGCCACGTCGGCAAAGGTGCTGGTCAGCGCCGGACTGAATCCCGGCTTGGCGATGGTCCGGCGGCTGTATTCGATCCCCTTCGCCTCATCCAGGTAGAGCACGCTTTCCCGGGTCGCCACCTGCTTCCGGACGCAGTCGAACATCGCGACGACCCGCGCACTCGTCACCTTGCCCTTGGGAGTGACGAGGGGCGGCGCGTAGGTCACGCGCACCCGGGCGGTCACGATGCCGTCAGGGGCTTTCCGGACAGATTTCGCGTCAAGATACACGGAATTCCCTGTAGACGTCTTGCCGATTTCCTGCCACTTTGATGGCGGGAGTACGGCAGCGATAAGGAGGAGCATTGGCGCCGTTCGAAGCATCGCTCACCTCACATGCGGTTGCGATGAAGGTACTCCGCCCGGCGCGCGCAGTCACGGGCGCGCGCACGGCATGGTCCGGCTGCTTCGCCGCCGGGTCGCCCCCCTGTTGGCATGGAATCCGGTCGCACGTGCACCAATCAAATCCATCAGGAGGATGTAATGCCTGCTTCCCTTGCCCCAATCACCCCTGAACTCTTCGCGAACTTCAAGGGCGGCAAGGAGACCGCGCTCGAACAGGTGTTCCGCGCGAACTTCGAGGCCTTCACCAAGGAAGCGAACGAAAAGCTCGACGACCTCGCCGTCGCGCAGAAGGTGGCGGCGAGCGCCTTCCTCGACGTCTGGGACCGCCGCGCCAAGCTCGAGTCGGCGGACCAGCTCGATGCGCAGCTGCACCAGGCCTTGAACGGCGAGGCGGCCCACGAACTGCGCCGCCGCGCCGCCGCGCATCACAAGACGGGCGATCAGGTGAAGCCGCATGACGTGGCGGGCCCCGAGACCACCGACCAGTGGTGGGCCAAGGTCAAGGGCACGCTGCAGCAGCCCGCGGCCAATCCCGACGACGTGGCCAGGCGGCGCGCCGAGCAGAGCCGCCACGAGGCCGCAGCGCACATGAAGAAAGTGGCTCAGCCCAAGCGGACCGGACTGTTCGTGTTCATCGGCATCGTCATCGCCCTCGGCGCGGGCATTCCGCTCTGGTATTTCAACAAGGGCGCCGAGAGCACCAAGGCCGGGCAGCTGCTGGCGCGCGACGACGCCAAGGTGATGCTCACCAAGGATGGCCAGCGCGGCACGGTGACGCTCGAGGACAGCACCGTGGTCCGGCTCGGCTCGGCGACGATGGTGAAGTATCCGGCGAGCTATCCGCTCGACGCGCACGCACTGCAGGTGATCGGCACCGCCGCCATCAAGGTACCCAAGTCGTCGTCACCGCTGCTGGTGAAGGTGGGGAACGTCTGGGTGTACGCGGCGGACGCCGAGTTCATTGCGCGCAGCTTCGCCGACGACAGCGGGTCGGCGCTGCTGAAGACGCTGGTCGGCTCGGTGACGGTAAAGTTCGACAAGGAGGTGCGCGCCCTGGCGGCGGGCAGCACGCTGCTGGCGCTCAGCAACGGCACCTTCATGGAACTGACGGAAGACCGTGCGAAGCTGGCCTTCAGCTGGGTCGACGGTACCTTCGTGTCGGAGCACCAGCCGCTGCGCAAGGTGCTGGCCGAGATCAGGCGGTGGTACGGCATCACCATCGTCGCAAAGGACACCTCCTTCATCGACCGCCCCGTGTCGATGACCGCGTCGCTCGATTCGTCGAAGATGGCGCTCGCGGCGCTCGAGGCAGGCGGCGCGGTGAAGGTGACTCTCGAGGCCGAAGGGCGCGCGTCGCTGGTCGACGCCGCATCGGCACCCAAGCCGGCGAAACCGGCCAAGCCGGCGAAGCGGCGCAGATAACGGCGCGATCGCCTGAAGGCGTCGAGGGCCCGGTGGACCGTCTGGTCCGCCGGGCTCTGGTGTTCTTGTCGGCATCTCAGGCAAACCCTGATGTTGTGCGGTGGTATTCCTGACGTCCCGTGACTACCTTTCTTTATAGTAGCCGAAATACAGGAGAATGCCCCCCGCATGGCCGAGTCCGTTCGCGCGTCCGAGTCGGAGCCGATTTCGCGCATTCCGCGCAACTGGCGCACGCTGCTGGCGCCGTATGCGCAGGCATCGCGCACGCGTTCCGTCGCGCAGCTAGCGACGACGCTTGCCCTGCTGGGGGTCGCCCTGGTGGCGCTGTACTGGGCGCGCGAGGTGTCGTACCTGCTGACGCTGGCGCTGTCGCTTCCGACGGCCGGCCTGCTGACGCGGACGTTCATCATCATGCACGACTGCGGGCACGGCTCGTTTTTCACGAGCCGGCGCGCCAACGACATCGTGGGAACGATCACCGGGTTTCTGACGTTCATGCCGTACGCCAAGTGGCGCCGCGAGCATGCGCTGCATCATGCGTCGTCGGGCGACCTCGACCGGCGCGGCATCGGCGACATCTACACGCTCACGATGCGGGAGTACTTCGCCAAGGGGTGGATGGGGCGCCTGGGCTACCGGCTGGTGCGCACGCCGGCCTTTTTGCTCACCATCGGGCCGGTCTATTTCTTCGTGCACCAGCGTTTGCCGTCGTTGCGCAAGGACGCGGCCCGTGGCGAGCTGGCCAGCGTCATCCTGACGAACATCTCGCTCGCCGGACTGATCGCCATTCTCGTGCTGTTGCTCGACACGAAAACCCTGGTGACGACCTACCTGCCGGCGTACTACCTGTCGGTCTTCGGCGGCATCTGGCTGTTCTTCGCGCAGCACCAGTTCGAGGACGCGTACTGGACCGAGCACGAGGCGTGGGACTACGCCGACGCGGCGATTCGCGGCAGCTCGTACCTGAAGCTCCCGCGACTGATGCAGTGGTTCACCGGCAACATCGGCCTGCACCATGTGCATCATCTCTCGCCCAAGGTGCCCAACTACCGGCTGGAGGCGGCGCATCGCTCGCACCCGATGTTCCAGCTCTCGCCGGTGCTGCGCGCCCCCGACGCCATCAAGGTGCTGCGGCTCGCGTTGTACGACGAGGAGCGGCGCAAGCTGGTGAGCTTCGGCGAGGCCCGGCGGCGCTGGCGCGCGGCATCGACGCGGCCGCCCGCCGCCAACGCCTCGGCCTGATCAGTCGGTCGCGATGGCGACGCGCGCCACGCGACGTGCCACGCGCCTCGCCACGACGTACACCGGCCAGCCGGCCGCGATCAGCGCACTCCCCCACGCCAGCGACTCCCACCCCGCGCCGTAGAACGCCCAGAGCACGAAGGCCAGCGCGAACGCGGCGCAGACCAGCAATCCGAGCGACGGCGAGACGCGCCCGTCACGCATCATGCGCGCCACCGCCAGCACGCAGAGCAGGTAGAGCACCAGGTTGGTGGCCGTGGCGAGCAGGATGGCGAAGTTGTACGCGGCCACGCCGGTCCTGGTGTACGCCATCAACGTGAGCAGCGACGTGATGAGGGCGCCCAGCACGATGCTCCGCGCCGGCGCGCCGTGTGCGTTGAGGCGACCGAACCACGGCGGCAGCGTGCCCGCCTCGACCATCGCCATCGGCATCTGACCGCTGATCAGCAGCCATCCGTTGAGGCAGCCGAAGCAGCTGATCACCGCGCACACCGCCACGAACCCGCCGGCGATGTTGCCCCACGACACGGCGATGAAGTCCGACACCGGCGCCTGAGACGCCGACACGGCATCGGCAGGCAGCATCAGCGCCACCGCGCACGTGGCGACGAGACTCACGACCGCGCTCAACCCGGTACCCACCATCGTGGCGCGCGGCACGATCTTCCCGGGATTTTCCACCGCATCGGCGGGCATCGCCGCACTCTCGAGCCCGAGCATGGCGTACAGCGTGAGTCCCACCGCGCCGGTGGCGCCCGCGAACGTGAAGGTGCCATCGGGCATGGGCGGCAGCGCCGCGGTCCCCTGCGTCGAAAGCCGCCACACCGCCAGCCCGATGACCGCACCGAACGGCAACAATTTCAGGACGGACGTCACCAGCTGCACGCCGCCGGCCGCGTGCAGGCCGCGCAGGTTCACCCACGTCAGCAGCCAGATGGCGCCAAGCGCCGACAGCGCCAGCGTCGCGCTCGACGCGGCAAGTCCGGGCACGAGCCGCGTGAGGTAGCTGATGCCGGCAATCGTGATGCCGGCGTTCGCCGCCCACACCGACACGAGGTAGCCCCACACCCCGACGAACGCCGCCCCTTCGCCCACACCGAGCCGCATGAAGCCGTAGCTGCCGCCCGCCGCCGGCAACTGCCGCGCCAGTTCGGCGAACACCCACGCCAGACTGAGCGCGCCGACCACCGTGATGCCCCACGCCGACACGACATTCCACCCGAACGGTGCGAGGCCCGCCGGGAGCATGAAGATGCCCGACCCGATGATGTTGCCGACGACGAGGGCCGTCGCCATCCAGAAACCAAAACGGCGACGCGACACGGGCAGCGCGTGGGGAGCGGTCACGTCGTCGTCAGGATCCGCTGGCCCCGGCGATGCTCGTTTCGAGGATCTCGATCGCTTCATTGACATCGGCGGTCGTGATCACCAGCGGCGGCATGAACCGCACGGTGCTCAGTCCGCACGGCAGCAGCAGCAGGCCGTGGTGGAAGGCGCGCGTGATGATGTCATCGCACAGCGACTGGGCCGGCGCTCCGTCGGGGAGCACGAACTCGCAGCCGATCATCAACCCGCGACCGCGCACCTCGCCGATGCAGGCGTGGCGCTCCTGCAACTCGCGCAGGCGTTTCATGAAATAGCCGCCGACCGTTGCCGCGTTGTCGGCAAGCCCGTGCTCCACGAGGTCGAGCGTCGCGAGCGCCGCGGCGCACGACACCGGATTGCCGCCAAACGTGTTGCCGTGCGCTCCGCGCTTCCACTGCGCCATCCACTGCTTCTTCGCGACCACGAGCCCGATGGGCATGCCGCTGCCGAGTCCCTTGGCGAGCGTCATGATGTCGGGCGCCACGCCCCAGTGCTGCGACGCGAACATCTTGCCCGTGCGCCCGATGCCGGACTGCACCTCGTCGAAGATGAGCAGGATACCGTGGCGGTCGCAGAGGGCGCGGAGGCCGGCGAGGAACCCGTCGGGCGGTACCAGATAGCCACCCTCGCCCTGGATCGGCTCGATCAGCATGGCCGCCACTTCTTGCGCGGGAACGCTGGTCTGGAACAGCACGTGTTCGATGTAATCGAGCACGGCCTGCCCCTGGTCCGTGCCGGCGAACAGCGGGCGGAAATTATTGGGGTACGGCACGTGCGTCACGCCGGGCATGGTGGGAAAGAATCCCAGCTGCTGCGTGTACTTGCTCGACGTGAACGAGAGCGCGCCCATGCTGCGGCCGTGAAAGCCGCCGAGGAAGCCGATGAAGCGCGGCCGTCCGGTGACGTAGCGCGCCAGCTTGAGCGCCCCTTCCACCGCCTCGGTGCCGCTCTGGCACATGAAGCTCATCACGGGCTCGTCGCCCATCGGCTTGAGCCGGGCGATGCGTTCGCCGAGCATCACCCACCGTTCGTGCCAGAAGTCGCTGGACGTGTGCAGGAAGCGGTCCGCCGCGTCCTTGATGGCCTGCACCACCGCGGGGTGCGCATGACCCGTGGCGCAGACGGCAATGCCGGCCGCGAAGTCGAGAAACCGGTTGCCGTCCACGTCCCACGCTTCGGCTCCGCTGCCGCGCGCCATCACGAACGGTCCGCCGCGCGAGTACGCCGGCGCAATCACCTCGGCATCGCGGGCAATGATTGCCCTGGCCTTCGGTCCAGGCAACTCGGTGATGATACGCGGGGGCTTCGAAGCGACGGCAGTCATGACGGTCAATCCTCATCCGGTTGAAAGCGCGATCCGCTGGCGCGGCGCTCGCGGTGACCATTTGAAAGATGCCACGGCCGCCGTGTTTGCGCGTCCCCCGACGGGAAGCGTCTGCTACGCGGAGTGCGTCCCGCGCCGACGGCCGAGCCAGCGCGGGACGCGCCGCACATAGGCCTCGTAGAAAGTACCGAAGCGGCGGCGCAGGCCTGGTTCTTCGACGAGCACCACGAAGAGGTGGAACCAGGCAATCACGATGAGCGCGTACCAGGCGAGCGAGCGCTGGCCCGTGAGCGCGGCCAGCCCGACGAGCCAGAGCGCGACGCCCACATACATGGGATTCCGCGTCACTTCGTACGGACCGCGCGCGACGAAGATCGTAGGCGGGTCGATGGGGGCGAGCGTGCCGCGTCCGGCGACGGCGAACAGCACGATGCTCCACGCCCCGAACCCGAGGCCGGCCAGCATGGGCACGAGGAAGACGAGGCGCCACGCGGGGACGGCGCGCGGTAGCGTCTCGCCGAGCAGCAACCACGGCACGACGCCCGCCACCGTCAGCGGAATCGCGGTGGCCAGTGGCGCCCGGACAGCGAGCGGAATCTTCACGCCTCGCGCACCCGGTCGGCGCCGGCGGCGCGGTCACGGATCGTCATCATCGTCCCCTGCAAGACGGCCACTACCACCTCGGCGTCGTCCTGCATGGCACGCAGTTCCCCCTGGCATGCGGTGATGGTGCGTCCCGCACGCAGCACGCGGCCGACCGCGATGAACCGAGCGCCGGCAGCCGGCCGCAGCAGGTTGACCTTGAACTCGACGCTCATCACGTCGGCGTCGGGCGCCATGAGGGTGAGCGCCGCATATCCGCAGGCGCTGTCGATCACCGCCGTCACCACGCCGGCGTGCAGCACGCCGTGCTGCTGCGTGAGCGCCGGGCTGAACGGGAGGGCGATGTGCACTTCGCCCGGGACGACGCGCAGGAGCGAGGCGCCAAGCGTGGACATGAACGCCTGGCGCGCAAAGCTGTCGCGCACGCGCCGTTCAAACGCCGGATCGCGTGCCTCGGGCATCGTCACGTGGAACCACCGCAAGTCACCGTCGCCTCCGGTTGGGATGCGGACCTACGCCTTCGCCTCGAGCGTGTACTGCAGGGTATAGAAATGCTTGCCGTCCACGATCGTGATACCGCAGACGCCGGTGATGTCGGCGAGTTCACCGGTGCCCGAGTCGGGGACGATGGCGATGTCCAGGTGCGATGCCCCGCGCGTCATCGTTCCCGCATGCTGCAGCACGAAGCTGCCGCGGCGGCCGTGCAGCGCGCCGGACACGCGTTCCATGGCGGCGTACCCCGCCGACCCCCGCACCGCGGTGGTGGCGCTGAGCATCACGCCCGTGCCCGTCGCGTCGAGATCGCCGTGGTAGTGCTTGTCGATGGCCAGGCGCGACAGCGTGACCCCCGCTTCCCCGGGGTCCACCGCTTCTGGCGTCATCTTGACTTCGAGTTCTCCGGTGGCCGTTCGTGTGTCGTTGTTCATGGGCTTGATCCCTCGAATTGCTGCGGGCCTGTGGCCATCACGCACCATCCGGCGGAGCGCTCGCCGGGGGCGCGTACGCGATCGCGCAACGTCACGGGAGCGTGACGATGCCCTGCCCCGCCACCTTGCGTTTGGCGTTGAGCGCGGCCAAGCCCGTGCCCTTGAGCGCCGTCCACTTCTTCATTACGTCGGCGAACTGTTTGGCGGCGCGGTCGCACGCCGCCACCTGATTGGTCGTGGGCGCCGCCTCGGCCCCCTGCATGGCCATCGCCGCGTTCATCAGGGCGCCGCCGATGCTGGTCAGCGTGGCCGGACCGGCGCTTAGACCGAAACGGCGGACTCCGGCGCCGCGTCCACCGCGCGCCGGTGCGGGCGCGAGCGAGTCGACGGCCGCCTTGAACGCGTCGATGTCCGCGCCCGACTGCCGCTCGAGCTGCGCGGCCAGCGCGCGCGCTTCGGCAAGTGCGGCGCGCGCTGCGTTCGCGCCGTCCCACATCTGGCGCGAGAGCGCATGCAGCGGCGCCAGCGCCAGCGCCGGTGTCTTGACGCGCGGGTCGAGCTTCACGGTGAGGGGCTGCGTCACCGTCTTGCCGTCCACCGACAGGCGCACGGTGTAGCTCCCCGGCGGCGCCCACGGGGCCGATTCCCCCAGCGTGGCCCGCCCCGGCACCGCACCAGTGGCATCGACGTCGCCGGCCGCCGCAACATTTTCCGTGGCCAATGGCTGCAGGCGCAGATCCCAGGCCACGCGATGCATGCCGGCCTCGGCGCCGAAGACCAGCGGTGCGCCCGGCCAGTAGAGGGGCAGGCCGCAGAAGGTGGCGCTGACATTCTGCTGGCAGATCCTGTCGTACGCGGCGCGGTCGAGCGCCGGATGCGTGTCGAGCACCGGATCCTTGCTCGAGTACGAACGCACAACCACGCCCTTGCCGTCGAGGATATCGAGTTTCACCTCGCCCGCGTCCCGCGGCAGGAAGTAATCGAGCATCGCGCCGGGCATCGGGTTTTCGCCGGCCGGCACCTCGGGCGGGAACGGCGTCGGCTCGTTGGTGCCGAACCGGATGCGCAGCGCCGTGGCCGGCTTGGCCAGATACGCCGTCTGCGCTGCGGCGGCGGTTGCCATGGCCGCCCCCTGCCGCAACGGCGTCACGTTGTCGAGAATCCAGAAGCCGCGCCCGTGCGTGCCGGCCACGAGGTCGCTGCACTGGCACGTGCTGTCGTCCTTTACCGTCAGGTCGCGAATCGAGATCGCCGGCATGTTGTTGCGCAGCGACTGCCAATGGTCGCCGTCGTCCGACGACACCCAGACCTGGCCGTCGGTACCGGCGTAGAGCAGCCCCTTCACCCGCGGGTCCTCGCGAATCGTGTTGGCCGGGTAGTTGGGCAGGATGCCGGTGTTGATTTCCGTCCAGGTCTTGCCGCCGTCGTGCGTGCGCCAGAAGTGCGGACGCATGTCGTCGATGCGCATCGTGTTCGCCGCGGCATACGCCGTCAGCCGGTCGTGCTGTCCCGCTTCGATGTTGAAGATGCGCGTCCACGGCTTGAGAGCGGCCGGGGTGACGTTGGTCCACTTCGCCCCACCGTCGAACGTCACCTGGATGTTGCCGTCATCGGTGCCTGCCCACAACACGTTGGCGTCCTTCGCCGACGGCCCCAGCGCCGTGATCGTGCCGAGCGGTGTCGGCTTGACCGTGCTCAGGTACTTGCCCGCGCTCGCCGGCACGTCCCACGCCTGCCGGGCGAGGTCGGGGCTGATGCGCGTCCACGTCCGGCCGCGGTCGATCGTCTTCCACACCGCGTTCGACGCGTAGAACAGCAGGTCGTGGTTCACCGGCGACCAGTTGAGCGGCATGGTGCGCACGTTGCGGTTGTACGCCTCGCCATTCGGCCCCTTGGCCGACATGTCGGGCCCCACCTGTGTCGTCTGATGCGTCGCGCGGTTCCACGCCGAGACGCCCTGCCGCGCGCTGCCGTACACCATATCGGGGTCGCGCGGGTCGGGAGCGGCCATGCCGTACTCCTGGATGTTCACCGGCGTCCAGTCGCGCATCGTGATCATGCCATCGAGCGACCGGCTGAGCACGCACGCCGACCCGCTGTCCTGCTGGCCGGCGCAGACGCGATACGGAAACGAATTGTCCGTCGTGACATGAAACATCGCCGCCGTCGCCTGCGTGTACCAATTGCTCCACGACACGCCGCGGTTGGCGGAAATCACGCCGCCCTGGTCGGAGATCGCGATGAGAATGTCGGGGTGCAGCGGGTTGACCCAGACGCGCTGGTAGTCGTCGCCGCCCGGTGCGCCGCGCACGGCCGACCAGGTGAGGCCGCCATCCTCGGTGCGCCACATCACGGTCGACGCGCTGTAGATGACATTCTCGTTCTGGCCATCGACGACGATCGTCGGCAGGTCCCCGCCGCCGATGCGGCCCAGCGGACGCGGGTCGGGCGTGCGACGTGGCGCACCGTCCGGTCCATTCACGGCCAGCGTCCAGTGCTCGCCGGCATCCGTGGACTTGTAGAAGCCCACCGGCCCCGACGCGCCATTGGCGCCGGCCGGTGCGACCATCGCGTACAGCAACTTCGGATTGCCCGGCGCGATGGCGATGTTGGCCTGCAGCACGTCGGGAAGTCCGCTGGTCAGCTGCTTCCACGTGGTGCCGCCGTCGATCGACTTGAAGATGCCGTTGCCGCCGCCGCCAAACGTGCTCCCTTCATAGAACGTCTGCTGCTGCTGCCAGAGCGTGGCGTACACGATGTTGGGGTCGCTCGGATCGATGCGCACGTCGTTGGCGCTCGTGTACTCGTCGCGATAGAGCACCTTCTCGAACGACCGGCCGCCGTCGGTCGAGCGGAAGACGCCGCGTTCGGCGTTGGGGCCGTAGGGATGGCCAAGGACGGCGACGAAGATGCGGTTCGGATCGCGCGGATCGACATCGAGCTGCGCGATCATCTGGCTGTCGAACAACCCGAGATGCGTCCACGTCTTGCCGGCGTCGGTCGACTTGTACACGCCGTCGCCCGTCGCAAGATCGGGACGAATGATCCCCGCCCCCGTGCCCACGTAGATGACGCGGGGATCGGACGGCGCTACGGCGATGGCGCCGATGGACCCCGTGCTCTCCTTGTCGAACAGCGGCGTCCAGTTGTTGCCGTAGTCGGTGGACCGCCAGACGCCGCCGTTGTCGAAGCCGATGTAGGCGACGTTGGGCTGCGTCGGCACGCCCGCGACGGCGCGGCCGCGCCCGGCGCGGTTTGGGCCGATCTGCCGCCACCGCATCGCCGCCGACGGGGTGGGCGACTGCGCGGGCAGCGCGTAAGCGAACAGCGCCAGGGCGAGCGCCGCGAGCGAAGCACGGGTCAGGAGGGTGCGCACGAGATCCACCTCGGGATGTTGCACGGAGAGAACACGGAGAGAACACGGAGAGAACAACGACAGCGTCGGGGAGAACCCGTACAAGATGCATTGGCGGTGGCGCGCGCGCCAAAGGGCGGGGCGCTCACAACCGGCTCTCGGCGGGCGCCTCGGGGCGTTATACTGGACACGATGCCCGAGTCGGAAGCAGGAGTGAGCCAACCGCCGCGTCGTCAAATGCGCGTGCTCGTCATCGACGACCAGTCGCCGGTGCGTACGGCTGTCTGCGAGGTGCTGCGCGACCTTGGCGTGGAGCTGCTCAGCCAGGCGGCGAGCGGGCGGGCCGCGCTGGCCGCGGTGGCCGAGCCCGCGGCGCACTTCGACCTCATCCTCTGCGACCTGCGAATGCCCGATCGCGACGGCATCGAAACCATCCGCGCCTTCGCCGCGATGGGCATCGAATGCGCGGTCGCCATCATGAGCGTCGAGGACGACCGGGTCATCGAGATCGCCGGAACGCTGGCCAGCCTCCAGGGACTTCGCCTGCTCGGGACGATCCGCAAGCCGGTGACGGCGCACAACCTCGCTCCGCTGCTCGATCGCGTATTCGATTCGGTTCCGCACGAGAACCACGACACGACGGCGCCGGAAGACGATCTCGAGCGCGCCTTTCTGAGCCACGAACTCCAGCTCTTCTATCAACCGCAGGTGGAGTGGCGTTCCAATCGCGTGGTTGGCGTCGAGGCACTCGTGCGCTGGCAGCATCCGACGCTTGGCGTTTTCCAGCCGTCGGCCTTCATGCCCGCGCTCAAGCGTTCCGACAAATTCATGGCGTGGCTCACGGAATTCTCGCTCGAGGAAGGCATCGCCTTCGCCGCCCGGTCGCGGCGCCGCCAGCAGCCGCTGCGCGTGGCCATCAACCTCTCGGCGCGGGCGTTCGAGGCGCTCGACCTCCCCGAACGGCTCGACGGCATCACTCGGCATCACGGCGTTCCGCCCGGCGACATCACCGTGGAGATCACCGAGACGGAAGTATCGCGCAACCCGGTGCGTCTCGCCGACGTCGCCATGCGTCTGCACCTCAAGGGCTTCCGACTGTCCGTGGACGACTTCGGCATGGGACAGTCCGGGCTCGCGCAGCTCCAGCAAGTACCGTTCACGGAACTCAAGATCGATCGCGCATTCGTGGCCGGCTGCGCAACATCGACACTCAAGCGGTCCGTCGTCGAGACCAGCCTGGCGCTGGCGCGCACGCTGCAGATGCTCTCCGTCGCCGAAGGCGTCGAGACGCAGGACGACGTCGACACGCTCTCCGCCCTCGATTGCGACGTCTTTCAGGGGTACTTCTACGCCCGACCGATGTGCGAGGACGATCTCGTCGCCTGGCTCGCGCGCTGGCCTTCCCGGCCCGCCGAGTCCCTCCCGGCCCAGCCCGGCTAGCGCCCGTCGGACGCCAGGACCTCCGACACGGCATCGAGCAGCGCCTTCACCGAGAACGGCTTGGCGAGCGTCTTTCTTGCTCCCAGCGTGGCCGCCAGATCGAGGAAATCCGTGGCGCTGCCGCGCCCGCCACCCGACATCGCAATGATCGGCAAGTCGGGGTGCAGCTCGCGCAGCTCGATGATGGTCTCGATCCCGGCCTTGTCCGGCATGACCAGGTCGGTGATCACCAGGTCGAACCGACTGCCGGCAACGGTCGCGAGCGCGGTCGTTCCGCTGTTCGCGGTGATCACGTCGTGATGCGCAGACTCGAGAACCTGTCGCACGAGATGCAGGACGGTCTCTTCGTCGTCGACGAGAAGAATGCGTGCCACGGGGTCTCCACGGACCTGGGCCGACGGAAATTCGGTGCGCCGGCTGCATTCGTGCGGCCCGCTGGTCAAGTATTGGGCGCGTTTCTGCCGCGGGCAAGGCGCGACGCCCGCCCTGCGTTGTGCCGTGGCGGCGGCACGGCTACGTTGAATTCAGTGTCTTCCCCTGCGCGTGCTCGGGTCGCCAGCGCCTGCCGCTGGCCTGAATCGGGTCAGGGACGTGAGCTCCACCGATGTGGTGCGCCGGAACCAGGCGTTCGCTTTCGCCGCCTTGCGTGACATTCCGCATGGCGTCGCCTTCATTGACACGACGTCGTGCATTCTCTGGGCGAACCGCACCTTCGCCGCGCTGAGCGCCCGGAACGACGGGGAACTCGTCGGGCTGCCGTTCCGCGATGCCCTGCCCGCCGCCGAGCCGGCCCTTGAGGCGTTGGTGCAGCGGGTGCTCGAGGACGGCACGCTCCAGTCGGACCTGCCATTCGCGTTGCCGCCGCAAACGCGGGATGCGCCGGTGCAGCATTGGCGCGCGACCGTCGCGCCCGTACATGCCGATACGGGCGAGTTGCTTGGCGCGACGTGCCAGTGCACCAGCGACACGCATCGCGTGGCGCTGTCTGAACAGCTGGTGCAGTCACGGAAACTCGAGGCGGCCGGTCACCTCGCCAACCTGGTCGCGCACGACTTCAACAACCTGCTGACGGTCATCATCGGGTACTGCGAGCTGTTGCTGGTCGACGCCTCCGATGTGTCCCGGCGCACGATGCGGCTCAACGAAATTCACTCGGCCGCCGAGGCCGCGGCGCATCTCTCGCGGCAGTTGCTCACCCTCAGCCGCCGCAATGACGGCGTCGCCAGTCCGGTCGACCTGAACCTGATCGTGCGCACCATGAGCGTCATGCTCCGTCGCATTCTGCCGGCGAACATCTCGCACGACATCGTGCTCGCCGAGGACCTGGGCCTGACGCACGCCGACCCGGGAGAGATGCAGCAGGTGCTGATGCACCTCATCTCGAACGCCGTCGACGCCATGCCCGCGGGCGGCGTGCTGACCATCGAGACGAGCAATATCACGCAAGCCGTTCGCAGTCCGTCGAGGCCGTTGCTTTCCCCGGGGGACTACGTGTCGCTGACCGTCAGCGACACCGGCGTCGGCATGGGCCATGCGACGGCGGACGGCAGCGTCGAGCCGTTCGGCGCGGAGGAGTCGGCGGGCAGTCGACCGGGGCTCGCGCTGTCCACCGTGCGCACGATCGTCGCGCAACTCGGTGGCGATGTCTCCGTGTCCGGCGCGCCGGGCCGGGGATCGACGGTTTCCATCTGCCTGCCGCGAGATCGGACGGCGATCTCGTCGGCCACGTCGGCGCCGGGGCGCAATCGCACGCCGAGTCCGGTTGCCTGACCGTCGCCCGCGCGGGTGGTGCTACCGGGCTTCGCCCGGTCGATACGTCCGCTCCGTGTGCGCCTTCAGCTGGTTGGGATAGAAGTACACCTCGCGCAGGTCGCCCGCGGCGTAACGAGCGGCCTGGTCGTTGAAGTGCTTCGACCCGATCACGCTGTTCAGGCCGCCCGCCGTCACGGCGCGGGCCCGCACGCTGTCGCCGAACTCCACGACCGCCACGAAGCTGTTGCCGCTGGTACCATAAATCTTCCTGCTGCCGTTGTACGAGCGCGCGGCAAATGACGCGAGCGACCCCCACCGCGCCGAGGCGAACGGCACCGGGATACTCGGCCCCGCGTCGCTGAACGGATGCACGATGTCGTCGGTGAGGCGTTGGAAGCGGTTGATCTCGCCCCACGGCGTTTTCCAGGTGCCGAAATCGGTCGCCAGCTTGTCGCTTGCGTCGCCGAGCGCCTGGCAGAGCAGCGCCGGCGCCGCCTTGGTGGCGATGTAGGCATCCACCGGCACGTGCGCCGCGTCGGCCGCCGCACGTACGCGGGCGCTCACGGTCTCGCCCCAGAAGAAGGCGAGCGACGTCGGCACCGAAGTCGCTGCCCAGCGGTAATCCCATCCGCGCAGCAGCTGCACCTGTTCGGCCAGTTTGGCCTTCAGCGGATCGGCCGCATCGAGTGCGTCGTACGCCTTGACCAGCACCGGCACGAGGTCGGCGAGCGCCGGCATGTAACTGTCGTAGGCCGCGTCGCGCAGCGACTGCAGGGTGAAGTCCTTCTTTGCCGAGAGCACCCGGATGGCATGGATGCCGCGTGCATTCTCGCCGTTGCTGTCCATGTAGGCCGCAAAGTTCGCGCGCTTGGGGCTGTCGGGACCCGCGGCGCTGTACGGCCAGTTGTTGGTGTTGTACAGCCAGCCGTTGGCCGGGTTGTGCACGAAGGGACTCTCCTCCACCCCGTGCAACGGCCCCCACTCCGTCGCCGGATTGCTGCCATCCACCGGCTTCGTCCAGTCGAAGCGCGGGTCGCGCTTGGGCACGAAGTTGGCGTGGAAGTAGGCGGTGTTGCCGTCGGCGTCGGCATAGATGGTGTTGTTCGACGAGTTGGTGTGCAGCTCCATCGTGGCGCGGAATTCCTTGTAATTCCGTGCCTTCGTGCGCGTGAACGACTGCGTGAGCGCCTTCACGGGCTCCTGCATCAGGCGCACGGCGATCCACTTGCCATCGGCCTCGCGCACCACGGGGCCGTGATGCGTGCGGTACACCGTGAACGTGCGCGTCTTCAGGCCGTCGGCCGTCTTGTACGGCACGGCGATCGTCGCCACCGTCACGGCACGCTCGCCCGTGCCGTACCGGTACGCGAACCCGTCGCCCTTCGGCGCGACCGTCTCGGCGTATTCGTCGATCACGTCGGCCCCGCTCGACGTGTGCATCCAGCCGGCCGTGTTGTTGAAGCCCTGATAGACGAAGAACTGCCCCCACGTAACGGCGCCGTAGGCGTTGAGCCCGTCGTCGCTCGTCATCTGCACTTCCTCGCGGAAGTAGAACGACGTGTGCGGATTGATGAGGAGCAGCGCGTGCTTGTTGGCCGTGTGCGACGGCGAAATGGCGAAGCCGTTGGAACCGCCGGGTTCGCCCTGCGGGTTGAAGTGGTCGTTCAGGTTCGCGCCGGCCAGCGCAACGCCGGCCGCGCCGGACGCGGCGGCGCCCACCCGCCGGCTGCCATAGAACGCCGCGAGCTCGCGCAACGACACGCTCTCGATGTCGCCGCCGATGCTCCCCTCGGAGAACGACAGCGCCATCCACGGCTCGAAGTGCGCGAGCACGCGCGGCTTCGTCTCCGGGTGCGTGTGCAGGTAGTAGTTGAGGCCGTCGGCCCAAGCCACCATGAGCGTCTTGAGCCAAGCCGGGCTCGAGGCGTACTTCGCCTGCAAGTCCGCCGGATCGATGAACAGCTTCATGCGCAGGTCGCGCCAGATTTCACGCTCGCCCTCGGCCTCGGCCAGCCGGCCCATCGCGTTGAGGAAGTTCACCTCGACCCGATTGAAGTCGTCCTCGGCCTGCGCGTAGACCATCCCGAACACCGCGTCGGCATCGGTCTTGCCTTTCACGTGCGGAATGCCCCAGGTGTCGCGGGTGATGGTGATGGCGGCCGCCTGCCGGGTCCAGCGCGTCACATCGGCCGGCGATTGAGCGACGGACAGTTCGGTAACGGAAATCAGCGCGATCGCGACGAGCAGCTTGTGCATGGCAGGAGTCCCGCAGGGGGTGGATCGGCGCGCCGGGCGCCGCGCGGCACGGCGACCCGCCGCGGGCCGTCCGTGCGCGACGCGTATAAATAGAAGCGACGGACGCCCGGGATGCCATGTGCCGCGGTCCGCCGCTCCAACCCACATTGCCGATGGCGACCCCGTGGTTCACCTTCGTAGCAATTCAGCCACTCTCCATCATGACGATTCTTCCTCCCGGGCCGGCCACCGCGCCCATTCGCAAGATCCTCATCGCCGGCGGCGGCTTTGCGACGCCGTTCATCCGCTACATGGCGTCGCTCACCGGCACGCCGCGACCGCGCATCTGCTACCTGCCCACGGCGTCGGCCGACAAGCCCGAGGCCAAACTCAACTTCTACCAGTGGTGCGCCCCGCTCGACGTCGAACCGTTCGTGCAGGACGTCTTCATCGAAAGCCTGTCGCAGACCCGCGACTGGGACGAGGTGCTGCTGTCGGCGGACGCCATCGTCGCCTCGGGCGGCAACACGCTCAACCAGCAGGCCATCTGGCGCGCGCAGGGCATCGATGTGGTGCTGCGCGAGGCCTGGACGCGCGGCATCGTGCTCGGTGGCGCCAGCGCCGGATCGCTGTGCTGGTTCGAGGAGGGCACCAGCGATTCGCGCCCCAAGGCGCTGTCGATCGTGCAGTGCCTGGGCCTCCTGCCGGGCAGCCACTCACCACACTACGACGGCGAACCCGGGCGGCGGCCGCTGTATCACGAACTCATCGGATCGGGACGCCTCAAACCCGGTTATGCCTGCGACAACGAAGCCGGCATCTACTTCGAGGGCACCGAGGTGCGGAGGGTGGTCGCCGCGAAGGACGGCGCCAAGGTCTACCACGTGAGCGTCGTGGACGGACGCGTGGTCGAACGCGTGCTCGAGCCGGAGCGAATCGGCTAGCGCAGGATCGTCGTCGTCACGCGCCCCGCGCTCTCCCGCAGCGTCGCCGAGTACTCACCGCGCAACCGCCGCTTCACGGTGTCGGGCTCGAGCCGGGCCGTGGCGGCGTCGATCAGCGCGCTCATGCCGCGCAGCTGCGCCGAATCGCGCAGCACGAAGACGCGCATGTGTGTCCAGACGCTGGCCGTGTCGCGCGTCATGAAGGTGGTGACGCTCAGAAACGCGCCGGTGCGTTGCGCCTCGGCGTCGATCGGCTCGGCGACGTCGCGCACGTAGCGCGTGTACTCGTCGAACTTGCCGGGCTTGGCCCGCCAGTAGATGACCTGCCCGATCGTGCCGCGCTCGGCAACGGGCGCCGGCGCCGGCGTGGAACGTCCGTGCGAGGCGCAGGCGCCGAGTCCGGCCGCGGCGATCAGAAGAAGGGGCGCGAGAAGGCGCATGAAAGGGTCCATGAGGAGGTGGCACCGCAGGCCGGCCGCGGGCGCAGCCGGTCGACGCCCCCATAACTAGCGCTCGCCAAGCCGGCACCGCCAGTGCGGGGCACGTGCGGCGCGAAGCGCTTCCCGCGCGGGGCGCTTCCGCACAAAGTGACCGCGCGAGCGTCCCACGATGACTATTATGAGAGTACGCGCGCAGCCCTGAACGGACGCGCGCCCGCCGGTACCGACTCTCCGCTCTCCCCGCCCATGCTTTCGCCATTCACACGCCCGTGCATCCGCCGGCTCGGCGTTGCCGCGCTGCTTGCCTCCGCGCCTGCTGCGACCATCCACTCGCAGCCGTCCGGCACACCGCCCGACAATGCGACGCTGGCCACACGCGTGGACGAGTACATGAAGCGCCTCGAAGGGTTCGGCTACACCGGGGGCGTACTCGTGGTGCGCGGCGGGGCCGTCGTCTTCGAACGCAGCTACGGCATGGCCAATCGCGCGGCGCTCGTCCGCGCCGACACCGCGACGGTATACAACCTCGGCTCCATCACCAAGCAGTTCACGGCCGCCGCCATCCTGCGCCTCGAGGAACTCGGCAAGCTGCACACCACCGATTCGATCGCGCGCTTCTTCCCCTCCGCGCCGGCCGACAAGCGCGCCATCACCCTGCACCAACTGCTCACGCACACCGCGGGGTTCAACAGCGACTATTCGCCTTCGGACTACGAGGAAACAACCCGCAGCGAGTACGTGCGCCGCATGTTCGCCGCGCCGCTGCGCAGCGCGCCGGGAAGCACGCACTTCTATTCCAACGCCGGTTATTCGCTGCTCGCCGCGATCGTCGAACTCACCACCGGCCGCGACTACGAAACGGCGCTGCGTGAACTCGTGCTGCAGCCGGCCGGCATGCGCGAAACGGGCTACAAGGCTCCCGCGTGGGCTCCCGCGCGCGTGGCGCACGGCTACCAGAACGGTCGCGACTGGGGCACCATCGTCGAGCGCATCGCGCCGGCCGCGGCGCCGTACTGGGCGCTCCGCGGCAATGGCGGCCTGCACACCACGCTCGGCGACATGGCGCGATGGGACGCCGCGCTCAACGACCGCCGCGTCCTCACCGACTCGAGCCGCCGCAAGTTCATGACCGGTTACGTCAACGAGGGACCGGCTGGACGCTCGCAGTACGCCTATGGATGGGCGGTCATGAAGACCGAGCGCGGCACGCGCCTCGTCACCCACAACGGCGGCAATGGCGTCTACGTGGCCGAGTTCCTGCGCTTCGTCGATGACAGCGTCACGATCTTCGTCGCCTCCACCGTCTCCGAATTCACGGCCACGTCCGCCGTGCCCCTGATCGCCCGCATCGTCTTCGGCCAGTCCTACGACCTTCCGCCGGCGCGCGCCGCCGTGACGCCAACCACGCTGGCCACCGCAGCGGGCCTCTACTTCCTCGACGACGGCAGCCGCCTGATCGTGCGCACCGAGGATGGACGGCTGTTCGCCGAGGCAGTCGGCCAGCAGGCGTACGCCCTGCTGCTTACCGGCGACACGGCGTCGACCGCCGAAGCCGCCGCGCTCAACGCCCGGTCGCTCGCCATCGTCGGGGGCATTCTCGCCGGCAACGTGCGTCCGCTCGTTGCGGCGCTGGGTCCCGGTGCGCCCGATTCCACGCAGGTGCTCGCCCAGGAAACACAGTTGATGACCGGACGCCGGCAGCGCCTCGGCGCCCTCCGGTCGATCGAAGTGCTCGGTACCGTGCGCAACCCTGACGGCGACCTGCAAACGATCGTGCGACTCAACTTCGAAGGCGGCGGCGCCACCAACATCTACGCGTGGAATCGCAATGGGCAGATCGTCGACATCGGCGCGCGACCGTTCGCGGCCGTCGAGTTGATTCCGTCGGAATCGGGCGAGTTCCGCGCGGTGGACGGACGCGGAGGCATCGGCGCGCGATTGACGTTCGACGGACACTCCGCGACGGCCAGTACGCCACGTGGCCGCCTGGTGCTGGTGCGCCCGTGAGAATCGTCGCCGGCAAGTGGGCGGGACGCGACCTCACGTCGCCCAACGATTTCCGCGTGCATCCCACGGCCGAGCGGGTGCGCGCGGCCATACTCGAGCTGCTGTCGAACGACGTGAAGGGCGCCCGCGTGCTCGATCTCTTTGCCGGCACTGGCGCCCTCGGGCTCGAGGCACTGTCGCGCGGCGCGAAGCGCGCCGATTTTGTCGAGACGCGCCCGGCCAGCCTGCATGCCCTCAAGGCCAACGTTGCGGCGCTGCGCGTCCGCGAGCAGACGCGCGTCTTCAAGCGCGATGCGCTGCCGTTTGCCGCGATGCTCACCACGGCCGGTGCGTACGACATCGTCTTCTGCGATCCGCCGTACGAGTCGCGCATGCTCGATCGCGTCATCGAGAGCTGGCAGGCCACGCACTTTGCGCGCGTCTTCGTGGCCGAGCACGCGCCGACGCACGAACTACCGCGCGGCGGCCGGCGCTATGACTATGGCGAGTCGGCGGTGACGATCTATCGGGCGCGCGTCACGGCGCCGGAGCCGAAGACGCTGGCGGAACCGTCATCGCGGGAGTGACCGCCGGGCGTCCTACGCGGCCGGCATCGGCCGCACCGGGCCGTGCCCTGCGTACACGGTGCGCGCGCCCATCGCGCGCAACCGCTCCCAGCTCTGCCGCACCGGCTCCATCGTCTCTTCCGTGGCGAACGCCGGCCACGTCAGGTCGCCCGTGAACGCCTCGCCGCCGTCGAGCAGCACGGTGACGCTGTCGTCCGAGTGCCCGGGCGTGTGCACCAGTTGGCCGCCGATGCCCAGAGATGCAAGCAGCGCGCGACTGGCGGCGCACGACACCACGAGGTTTCCGTCGGAGACGATGGCCGTGTAGTGGTCGCGCTCCTTCATGTGTTGCGCCATCAGCGGCACCCATGCCACTTGCTCTTCCGTGACGATCAGCCGCATGCCGGCGTTCTTGAGATCCTGCGCCGCGCCAGCGTGGTCCATGTGATAATGCGTCGCCACGCCGTGCGTGATCTCCTGCAGCGGAATGTCCATCGTGCGCAGGTTCGCCTCGAGGGCGCCGAACATCCCCGGCCAGCCAAGGTCGACGAGCAGGCGCGACCGCCCCGCGCTCACCACCCAGAAGTTGGTGGAGCGGTACCCCACGTTCACGATCGACAACGAAGCCGGCATGCGCGCAACCTGGCGCGTGTCACGCCTTCCGTCGAGCGTCGAGGCTGAACGCGCCCGCGCCGGCCGCGGAGAAATAGAGCCAGATGAAGCAGAAGATCACGGCGTCGGCGCCGCCGTTGGCGAGTGGCCAGAAGCCCTTGGGCGCGTGGAACTGGAAGTAGGCCACGGCCATTTCGCCGGCGAGGATGAACGCTACCGGGCGCGCGAAGAGGCCGACGAGCATCAGCGCGCCCCCCACGACCTCGAGCATGCCGCCAATGCCCATCTGCGAGAAGAGTGAGAACGTCATGCCCGGCGGCATCGGCATGGGGAAGCCGAACAGCTTCATCGTCCCCGGCTGCATGAACAGGAACGCGGCAATGATGCGCAGCAGGCCCTGCAGGCGCGGGGTCCACGTTTGCCAGCGAAGCGCGAGGTCGTTCATCGGTTCCCTCCACGGGTGTGCGGTTGACTCCGCACGTTCTGCTGATTCGCGACCTGACGCAACCTTTTGGAAGCGCGAAACGGACATGATTGTGTCTGTACTACATTTGTAATACTTTGTGTCACATGACCGACACCCACCTCACGCTGCGCATCACCGGCGATCTCGCCAAAGCGCTCGCGCGCATGGCGGACGCGCGCAGCATTCCCAAGTCCCGGCTCGTCCGCGACGCCATCGCCCACTATCTCGCCGCGGGCACGCAGCGCAGCGGCGAGCCGCCGTTGCTCGCCGGCGACCTCATGCAGCTGTGGGATGCACTGCCGCATCTCGCAATCGACGAGGCAACGCAGTTCGACACCGACCTGCGGCAGGCGCGCGCCGCGCTCGCGCCACCGGACGACGCATGGGCCTGATGCTCGACGCGTCGGTACTGGTGGCGGCCGAGCGTCATGCATTGTCGCTCGGCGCCCTGTTGCGGAGCGTCGCCACGGAGCCGGTGGGGATTGCCGCGCTCACGGCGTCGGAGTTGCTGCACGGGTGTCATCGCGCCGCCGATCCAGGCACGCGGGCACGGCGATTCGCGTTCGTCGAGGCGTTGCTCGATCGCGTGCCCGTCTACGCCTTCGGGTTGGCCGAGGCCCGTCGGCATGCCGATCTCTGGGCAGGAATCGCCCGCGAGGGATCATTGATCGGAGCGCACGACATGATCATCGGCGCCACGGCGCTGGCGCGTGGGCACGCGCTGGCAACGCTCAACGAGCGGGAGTTCCGGCGGCTGCCGGGGCTCCGGCTCCTCGACGTGCAACCGTTCCTCTCCAGATGACCTGAACCGCACGTCGCAGTTCGCCCGGTCCGCGGCTCGTAATGCGCGGCTCGTCTAGCTCGGGCTGTCACACTCGGACCGTCGCCCTCTCAATTCGCCCCTGGCGCGTGTATTTTTCGGGTCGCGTGATCGACTGGCGCGCGCCCGTTTCCTTTGAGCAAGAAGATCTCCGTGGCCACCATCCTGCAGCGTCTTCCCGTCGGTGAGCGAGTGGGCATCGCCTTTTCCGGCGGACTCGATACCAGCGCCGCGCTGCACTGGATGCGCGCCAAGGGCGCCATTCCCTTCGCCTACGTCGCCAACCTCGGCCAACCCGACGAGTCCGACTACGACGAGATCCCGCGCAAGGCGATGTTGTACGGCGCCGAGAAGGCGCGGCTGGTCGAGTGCCGAGCGCAGTTGGTCGCCGAAGGCATTTCGGCGTTGCAGTGCGGCGCGTTCCATGTGACCACCGCGGGGCAGTCGTACTTCAACACCACGCCCATCGGCCGCGCGGTGACCGGCACGATGCTGGTGGCCGCGATGCGCGACGATAACGTCAACATCTGGGGCGACGGGAGCACGTACAAGGGGAACGACATCGAGCGGTTCTACCGCTACGGGCTGCTCACCAACCCCGAGCTCAAGGTCTACAAGCCGTGGCTCGACCAGCAGTTCATCGACGAACTTGGCGGGCGGGCCGAGATGTCGGCGTACATGACGAAGCACGGCTTCGCGTACAAGATGAGCGCCGAGAAGGCGTACTCGACGGACTCCAACATTCTTGGCGCCACGCATGAGGCCAAGGATCTCGAGTTCCTGAACGCCGGCGTGACGATCGTGAAGCCCATCATGGGCGTGTCGTTCTGGCGCGACGACGTGGAGGTGAAACGCGAGACGGTGGCGATCCGGTTCGAGCAAGGGCAGCCCGTGGCGCTCAACGGCAAGACGTTCGACACATTGCTTGATCTGTTCATGGAGGCCAACGCCATCGGCGGCCGGCACGGACTGGGGATGTCGGACCAGATCGAGAACCGGATCATCGAGGCCAAGAGCCGCGGCATTTACGAAGCGCCCGGGCTGGCGCTGCTGTACATCGCGTACGAGCGGCTGGTGACCGGCATCCACAACGAAGACACCATCGAGCAGTACCGCAACAACGGTCGCCGGCTGGGACGGCTACTGTATCAGGGGCGCTGGCTCGACCCGCAGGCGATGATGTTGCGCGAGAGCGCGCAGCGCTGGGTGGCGAGTGCCATCACGGGCGAGGTAACGTTGGAGCTGCGCCGCGGCAACGATTATTCGATTCTCGACACGACGAGCCCCAACCTGACGTACAAGCCCGAGCGGCTGACGATGGAGAAGGGGGAGGCGTTCTTCACGCCGCAGGATCGCATCGGGCAACTGACGATGCGCAACCTCGACATCGTGGACACGAGAGAGAAGCTGGTGCTGTACACGCAGACCGGGTTGCTGCGGGCGTCGTCGGACAACAGCGTGCCGCAGTTGCCGAGCGGGGACGACGCCAAGTAGGGTGACGCGGGCGGGGAGCGGCGGGGGTTAGCCGCCGCTCCAGAGGCGCAGGTGGAAGCCAATGCCGAACTCGGCGCTCGTGCGGCGCAGCAGGCCATGCAGCACGCGGATAGGCGCGTTGGCGTGCTATGAACCGTTCCTCTTCCACTCCTGGAAATGTCAAACGCCGATTGCCTACCCGGCGAAGCGAGGGGGGCTCCCGGATACGCTAGAGCCTTCTTCTGATCGTGGCCTCAAACGAATGCGTGGTGATGCCCCGCCCGATCCTAACCTTCCATCCGACAAGCATCACGTCGAACGCCCAGCGCCTGCCTGATGCAGCGGCACCGAGCGCGCCGAACGGCGCGAAGTAGTCGGATCGAGACCCGTCCGACTTCGGGAGATCTTGCCAGGTGCCGTATACCATACCGGCGCGTACGACACCGGCGAAATGGGAGGAGAGCCCAACTCGCATCTCGGCGCCGACGCGCGCCATCGACGACACATACGAGGTGTCACCCTCTCCCTCCCCGGTCCACGCCCACGCGCGGTCGCGGTTAGTGTGCCATACTGTACTGAGCAGGCTAGCCATCGCAACGACCTCAATGCGTTGCGCTCGCCAGCTTGGGGACCAAACCCCTAGACCCAAATACCGCTTCGGCAGATAGCGCCCGCCCATGCCGGCGATAACCCCGACCTCGACATGCCGCGTTGGCACCGAGTCCGATGCCTGACTGGCAAGTACGCCCGGGAGAAGCAACAGGAGTGCCGCCACCCACCGGCACACGATGCGATCAGACGCTCGTGGTTTCTTCACCATTGAATACACTCTCCTTTCTTCTGGTAACCGCCAGAACGGTCTGGCGTGCCGCGCGAGCGTCGGCATACGCCTATCGCGGGAATTCGCGGCACTGCATGGCACGCCAGACCTCGGGGGCGCAGCGAGCCTACGGCGCTAGCTCGAAGTACTGCACTGTACTCGACAGCGAGGCATCTGTCATGCTATACGCTACCACGCGATACGACACGTAGCCCGGTGTGTGCGGCCCTGGAATGGTCGAACCCCGGAAACTCGTCACTTGAAAGGCTGTATCTTCGGTCGGGGAATTCCACACCTCCGAACTGCTTCCGCTCTCGCCAGTTGTGCGGTGGAACCACTCCCTGAAGACGACGTATTTGGTCGCGCCAGCAACGCTGGACCATGAGACTACCGGATTGCCGCTAGCTGAGACTGAACCGCTCAGCGTAGGAGTCGCTAATGCGAATCCGCGTGTCGCGCTGATGCCACCGCCCAAGTCATTCACAATGCCCGTCCACCGCGAAACCCAAGCCTGGGAACCGTTGCCACCGCTCAGGAGCCCGACCAGACTTGCCTCGGTTTCCGATGGATCGAGCATGAGGAACGGCCCCCCGCTGTCGCCCTCACCCGTGTAGATCGAGGCGACATAGGCACACTTCAGGATGAAATCCTTCGGCGTGCCAGGGAACGTCATTACCTGGTCCTGACAGCTGTTCGTGATGATCCCACTAGTCCAACCCGTCCTAATGCCGACCTTGTCAACGAGAGTACCGCTAGGAACACTTAGCGCCGAAGAAGTGACAATGAAGTATGGTTTCGCCTGGTCAAGGACGGTGTAGCCAGGGTCGGTCCCAGCGCTGGTGCGGTACGCGGGTCGAGCAATGAGGCCTTTGTTCATAGGCATTGCTCCACTCGACACAAAGTACGATGCGTCTGAATCCCTGCATGGAAGGTAGCTGAATTGCCCCCAGCTCCAGCAATTCGTACCAGCAGGATCCGCCTGTTCTGTCGCCATGCTGCCCAAGGACGAGTTCGTGTCCGGCTGGTAGGCCAGCGTGTACTCGAGGTTGAAGAAGTCCTGTGAACAGTGTGATGCGGTGATGAATCCGCGCTGGCCGTTCCAGTCGACAACCGCGCCAACGGTGCAAAAGGCTCGGCGGGGCATCGCTGCCCACTGGATTCCTCCGACAATCTCGCTCCAAGAAGCTCCCAGCGACCACCCAGGTGATGGGGGCGGCGCGAGGATCGCCGGAGTGCTTTGAACGCGCGGCTGTTCGTAGGCAACAAGAGCAACGGCAAGTGTGTCCAGGCCCGCATCGCGAACCAACCGGATCACCTCCTGCCTCGCTGCCTCTTTTCCGGCCTGAGTCACGCCAACCGAGACGCGATTTGCTTGTTCATCGAGGTCGAGTCCTTGCACGCCTGGCACTCGGCCAAGCGCTTGCTCGAAGAGTAGGTCACGGACTTGCGCGAGCTGCCAGAAGCTGAACTTGCCATCGACGATGCGCACTGCCGTCAGTCGCGACTCTGGCAATACGCGCCGCAATTGCGCCATCACATTGGCGCCTTCCGTGAGCAGTGCCGCCTTTTCCGTGGCACGCGTGCTGACTAGAACCAGCTCACCGGCTGACGATCGGAAGTAGCCTCCAAAGCCCGGCACGCGCTGCGCAATATCGTCAAACGGCTTCTCGTCCGACCGAATCGACGGTGGCTGGCCGACAACCGATTGGCTGCCACGAGCCGGCTGGACGCGTTCAGGGGGCAGCGGATCGGTGCAAGCACTCGCTGCAAAAGCCGCCCACGCGATGACGCTCGTGACGACGCGTTGGCGAGCGGTAGCTGGATTCCACATGCCGATATCTCCTTGTGCCTAGTACTACAGTTGCGACTCATTTCTGCGCGTACGGTAATGTGCTCGACGTGCGGCCTCTTGGTGGCGGCGTTGCCAGCGGGAGCACGCAATGACGCGATGGGGATCTGGGGGACGTTGCTGGA
>Ga0315268_10000621_pt1 | contig 41318 bp, 44 predicted proteins | sample C1_top_MG_FD_204535 | JGI IMG/M metagenome (GOLD analysis project Ga0315268, IMG submission 204535) | Sediment microbial communities from Yellowstone Lake, YNP, Wyoming, USA - C1_top | ecosystem: Environmental > Aquatic > Freshwater > Lake > Sediment | place: USA: Wyoming | collected 2017-08-01
GACTGGGGCCGATACGGCAAATATTTTTTTAACAAAGGAAGATGACTTTCTTTTAATTCTCTCATTTAAAATACCGTTTTTTAATTGTTTATGCTTCTGTCCAGACATGTTTTTAAGATCAATCGACCCTAAAACTGGAAATTTACGTACCACAATGATAACGATAAAAATAAGGGATAAAATTATGATTATTAGAGCGATCAAGTCGTATACCATAGAAATTTATTTTCTTTTAGAAATTTCTGAAACCGGTATCTCCAAAATTGTTTCTCCATCATACTGAACATCAACCGACTGCTTTAAAATGTGCCATCTAACCACTTTCCCCTTTCCTTTTTTTGTCTTGACCTCGGCTTCTAGGGGCGGGAGGTTTTTAGATAACTGCTGATACATTTCCTCTTCATAGGCAAGACAACACATTAGGCGGCCGCAAACCCCGGAAATCCGGTCGCTACCCCGGTGAGCAATCTGCTGATCGCGGCTCAAATCAGTTGATATATTACCGAGATTCTTTAAAAATCTTTTACAACACGTTTCTCTGCCGCAGGGACCGACCCCTCCCACTTTCTTTGCCTCATCGCGCATGCCAATCTGCTGAAGCCGGATTGATTTTTGAAATTTTCGGGTTAAATCCTTAACGAGGTCCCTAAAATCTATTCGGCCGTCGGCCACAAAGCTGAAGATAATTCTGCCGCCGTCAAAGGAAAAATAGCAATCAACTATTTTCATCGGTAAATTATATTTTTTCACTAACTTTTTGCAGACTCCGACTGTTTCGTCCTTTTGTTTGTCGGCAATTTCCGCTTTTTTGATATCCTCAAGACTTGGCTTCCTTAAAATTTTTAACTCTTTTTTTTTGGCTGTTTCCTCTTCCATCTCTTTAAAACCAGCTACCTCACCTAGTTCAATTCCCAATTCTGTCCTTATTAAAACTCCGTCACCAGTCTTTAAATTGACATCTTCGTTTTCCTGACAAAAAATTTCTTCCCAGGGATACAATTTTATTACCACAAATTTTTTGACCATTTTTTAAAGACTAAAATAAACAAATTTCTTGATTTTTATATTCTCCCCGAGCTTGGCAATTTTTTCTGTTACCAGCTGCTCAACCGTTTTTTTGTCATCTTTGATAAACGGCTGCTTCATAAGACAAACTTCTTCATAGAACTTGTTTAATTTGCCGAGGATTATCTTTTCAATAATTTCTTTGGGTTTACCTTCTTTTTTCAAAGATTCTCTGGCAATCTCTTTTTCTTTTTCTAAAACCTCATTAGGAATATCTTCGGGTTTTAAATACAAAGGATTTGTCGCTGCCACCTGCATCGCTAAATCATGAGCCAAGTCTTTAAATTCTTGGTTCCTCGACACAAAATCCGTTTCGCAAGTCAGTAGCACTAAAGCCGCCACGCTAGCATTTGAATGTATATAGGAACCGATCAAACCTTGATTAGTTCCCCTACCCTGTTTTTTGGCGGCGATTTTTTGACCGGATTTTCTTAAAATATCAATTACTTCTTTTTCATCGCCAGAACTTTTTACCAACGCTTTTTTTATCTCCATCACGCCGGCGCCGGTTTTTTCTCTTATTTCTTTAATAATTTTTGGATCAATTTTCATAATTGATTTATTTAATATTTTCTTCTTTGGGTTTTTCCTTTTTTTCCGTTTTCTCTTTTTTACCATCTTTGATTGCCTCGGCAATTGTCTTGGTAATCAGTTCTATCGATTTGGTGGCATCGTCATTGGCTGGAATCGGATATTTTATCCCTTCAGGACTGGCATTGGTATCAATCATCGCCACCACCGGAAGATTCATTCGTTTTGCCTCACGCAAAGCAGTCCTTTCCTGCTTTATGTCAACCATATAGATTGCTCCTGGTATCTTGTCCAATGTTTCGATTCCGCCCACTAACTTATCCAATCTCTCTATTTCCTCGTCCATAAGCATTCTTTCCCTTTTCGTATATTTCTCCAGTTCGCCTGTTTTCTTTTTTTCCTTGAGGTCTTTGAATTTATTAATAATTTTTTGAATCATTGAAAAATTGGTAAAGGTGCCGCCTAACCAACGATTTATTACATAGGGCATCCCCGCCTCGCCCGCGTATTTCTTTATTATCTCCTGAGCCTGCCTTTTGGTGCCGACAAAAAGAACAACCTTACCTTCTTGAGAAAGCTTCTTGACAAAATCAACGGCCTGCTTCAGTTTCTCAGCGGTTTTTTCCAGATTAATAATACTGATGCCGTTCTTTGAGGTAAAAATAAAAGGCTTCATTTTTGGATGCCATCGGGCTTTTTGATGGCCAAAATGAATCCCCGCTTTCAGCATGTCTAAGAGACTAATTTCTGTCATAATTTTTCTTCCTTTTCCTTCCGCTACCCTCTTCATCCCATTCTATTGCCCCGCCTTGGGCGGGGAGGAAATAGATAGTCCAAGAGTATGAGTGGTTTAGTTTAATAATTAATTAGTTTGACGGTTTAAATTAGCTAATAACCCCAGTAAATAACATTTTAACATGGGCCCGGAAAAAAGGCAAGAATCTTGACATTTTTAATTTATATGCTAATATTTAAAGCTATTTATCCGGTGTCTAGTTGGCAAAATATATGATATTATAAGACCATGGAACAAGGCCCAGAATACGAAAATTTCAACCCCGAATTTGAACTGAAGAAAGGCAAAGAAGCAGGGGAGGAAAAGACGAAACGTACGATTGAACAACAGCGGGAAATGGCTAGGAAAATATCCTTAATCGCCAGAATTTTTTCGCGTCAATATGATATGGATGTCTTGCCTTCAAATATGTGGGGCTGCGGTCTAGATGAAAAAACCAACGAGGTTGCCGCCAGATATTGTCAAGGAGAAATAGCCGATATTGATGGACTAGACGCGAAACTTTTTAAACCAAGAGTAATAACTTATGACCGATCCTCTTTGGAAAAGGAGAGAGAGGATGCAATCATTGGCAAAATGCGCCATGAAGTTGGTCATGCCAAAAATTCGGATTACCGCCTGCTCTTAAAAGGGATGAAGTTCGCCAAAGATCAGGGATATTTACCCACCAGCTGGACTGAAATTGCCAATGCCATAGAAGATCCCTGGGTCAACAATATAGAAATCGCCGATTCCGAAACGGTCAGACAAAAAATAAATACCCTCTACGAACAATGGAAAGAAGATACCACTAAACTTATCGGCTCGCAGCCGGTCACTCACCAGCTTAGCCTGAATATAATCAATTACTGGCTGACCGGAGAAAGTATTCCGACTTTAAAAAACGAGGATGTTTTAAAAGTCTTTAAAGAAATCGAGCCATCTCTTGAAAAACTTTTTTCCGCCAAAACCCCAGCTGAAAATTTCAAGACGATAAAAGAAGAGGTTTGGGATAAATATAAAGCCCTGGAAAAAAAGGCAATCGGCGATGAGGAGATGAAAAAAATGATGGAAGCAGCCGCCAAGGATCTTATCAAACAACTTTCTGGCGGTGAGCAAGGAGATGAACAACAGCAGGGAGAAGGAGAAGGCGGACTGCTGCAAAAAATTAAGGAGAAATTGGGAGGCAAAAGTAAAAGCCAAAAAGAAGAGGATGAATTACTAGACTCACTTTCCGGACAAATAGGCTCTAAAACTAAAAAAGATATTCGAGATTCTTTAAAAAAACAAGTTGATGAACAAAAGGAAGAAAAAGGGGAAACAAAGGAAGGCGAAGAAGAAAAACCTGAACCGAAAGAAGAGGGTTTGTCCGGCGGCAGCCTGAGAAAAGATATTGATTTAGATAAACTGCCTCAGGAACTAAAAGATCAGCTTCGGGAATTAATCGACAAAAAACTGCCTAGTGAATTAAGAAGTGAACTCAATCGGCAAGCAAAATCAGAACTCGATCGCAAACAGGCTGAGCTTTTGAATAAACAGCTGCCTGATTTTATAAAAATGAAGAGGGATAAAAAATCAGGACAATATATTCCTGAATTTCAGACACCTGATAAAAATGAGGTTGATAATACAAAAAAAGAGGTTGATGATCTAGTTGAACAATCAACCAGCCAAGAAGCAGAAGAAACGGAAAGACAGGCCAGGCAAATTGAAGAACAAAAAATAAGAGAACGGGAAGAGGCAGAAAGATTGAGACAAGAAAGAGAAATGGAAAAATATGGTTTTAAGCCCGAAGAGACTGAAGATTATCAGAAATTCAAGGAATTGGAAAACGCCATGCGTTCGCAGGTTGAAAACTTCATCAAGATACTGGATAAATATCTGCCCAAAAAAGAAGAATATAAATATGCCGGTGAATTTCATACCGGTAAAAAAATAGATTTTAAAAAATTAACGAAAAAAGTGCCCGTAGGGAAATCTGATTTCTTTCAACGTCGTGAAATAAAAGAATCAACTGAGGCAAAATTATACGTCACTTTGGTAATTGACAACTCGGGCAGCATGTCTGGTCAAAAAATGGCAGAATCATTAAAAACCGCGATTTTCTTTGCCCGGGTCCTAAAAAGGTTTGAAATCCCCTTTGCCATCAAGTTCTTTGGCGATCACGTAGAAAGAGCCAAGGAATTTGACGAAGATTATGATGATCCCCGAAAACGGATAAAACCGAAAATAGTTACCCTTTCTGACGCTTCTGGGCAACATACTGATATCTCAGAACCACTTCTAATGACTGAAACAGAAATGGCTCAGGCCAAAAGAGAATTCAGTGGTTCTTCCGGTGCTATTTTTGTCATCAGCGACGGCGGCGCCAACCGTGGCCGAGTTGGCGATGAACTAAAAAATTACATTGAACAGCTGCAAAAAACATATATGATTAATGCTTTTGGCTTGGGAGCGGGAGCGGCTAATGAGTTAAAAGGATATTTTGGTGAACAAAATACCGTAGCGGTTGATGATTTTCAAGAACTGCCTAATGAAGCTTTTAAAGTCTTAAGAGTAGCTCTGGAAAGAATTTTAAAACGCTTGCGAAAAATTTAAATTTATGTTATAATAATATAATCATATGACCGAAACAAGAGAAACGGGTGAAAACGGATTCGGGGAACAAGAAGGAAAACCTAGAATCCCAAAAACCGAAAAAGAAAAAGTACAATTCCAGTTAGCCGAAGCTAAAGAATCGGGCCAGATTTCTGAAGATGAAATCAGAGAACTGGAATCTTTGGAATTGCAAACTTCTCAATTGAATCCTGAGGCTTTTGAGAAGAATGTACAAGAAACAGAAATTCAGGATATTGCCTCTAATAGTAATTACACTTTTGTCGTCAGAGAAATAAATGGCCTGCCCCAAGTTCAAATTTATAGCGAAGTCGGACTAGTGGTACCGCCGGAAAGAGTGCCATTTTCAAATATTACCTGCGAAGATGTCATTAGTTTGATTGAAAAACGGCGAGGCAGTTATGATTACGTCTACTGGAAAGAAAATTATGCCCCTCGACTACAAGACCGCATACAACAGACAGTTGGACATAGTCTTGATGCTCAACAAATAAAAGAGGCGGTTGAGAATTTTGTTCAAAAGCTTGGATTCTCAAGCACTACTTATTTCAGTGTTGATCAGGCGCGTACGCAAGTTAACCGTCTTAAAGCAAATTCAGAGAGTATTTTGCCTAAAAAGCCATTAAAGGTCAAAACTTCTCCTTCTGGAGAAAAATTTATTCTAACTTACGGTGAAGAAACGGTTATCTATACGGCCAGAAAAGAAGACAAAAATCTTTCGCCAGGAGAATGGGAAAAACGAGTTTATCCAAATAAGGATGACTTTAGAAACAAAACTGCGAAAGAAACCCCTGACCCAGAGCTGGATGAATATTTTATTTATGAAGACAAAAGCCGAATTATTCCAGAAGCTGGTGTGGTCGCCACTTTTTCGGAAAAGGAAATCCTGACCTTTGTTGATAAAGATAACCGCACTAATTATTTTCGGGCTGGGGCTCGGGATTTTGATCTGGATCCTTCGGACAAAAAAACTGTTTATTTTATCAAAGCTGAGGGAAACAATACTTTGTGCGCGGTTGACTCTTCTCAAACCAAAGGAAAAAAATGGAAAATCCGTGAGTGCGAAGCCACCAGTATTACCGGCAAAATACTGGAAATGAAATTGGATCCCCGGGGTAATTTTATTACCGTGATTTATGAAGAAGAGAGTGAACAAGGAAAGGAAAAAAAAGTATCTCAACGAAAACTGGCAATTTTGGAAAAAGATACTTTAGAAAAAGTTAAAGAATATGACAATGTTAATGGTCACCTTGAAATTGATCCAACCGGCACTATTTATTATGAAGATTCTAACCATCAGCTTAGAGCCATTACCACTAATTTCCTTACTTTTCCCGAAGGCGGCATCGAAGCAATAAAACAAAAACGGCTTGAACACTTAAAAACCTTACAGGAAAAAATCGGCGGGCTGACCATTGAAGAAATCAGGACTAAGAAGCCAAGAAGAGCCGCTAAAACCACAGAAATTACCGAGGATGTTTTAAAAGAACAAATGCGGAATAAAGTGGCTGATATCTTTGACAAAGAATTAAAAGGAGTAAAAAACCTTGAACAATTGGCTGAGGTTCAAGAGAAGGTTAATGCTATAAAAAGTGATCCTGATTTTGTAAAATATCCTGAGGTATTTTTGGATGTTGAAACTCAAGTTTCAAAACGAATCAATGAAATAAAAACAGATTCCTTAGAAACTCTACTTGAACAATTTAAAGAAAAGGCTAAAACAATTAAAGATCCTGAAGGAGCTTTAAGCTTAGACAATGATCTCCAAGAACTCTTGAGAATCCGCCAGGCAGTGAGTATTGCCGATCTGGCAAAACGCCGGGAAATTGATGAATCAATCCAAAAATTGGAAAAAAGTGCTGGATCCATAATTGCCAAACATCAAGAAGAGCTAGTGGCTCAAACTGAAGAAAAAATGGGCGAAATAACTGAATTAATCAAAAATGTCAGCTCTCAAGAAGAATTAAAAGATGTCTTGCTTTTGCCTCAAGTGGTAGCTTTTGAGAAACAGATCACCCAAATTAGAGACCGAGCCAGCCAAAAAGATATAAAAGATAGATTTAAATCGGCCGTATCTTCGCAAAGGACAACCATTGAAGCTAAACAAAAAACCCAGGCAGAAAAAGAGAGACAGAAAAATGCCGAGCTGATTGAAGAATCAAAAGAATTGCTGGGCGATATTTCAAAAATGATTGACGAAGAAGTAAAAGACAGTAAAGAACTAGATCAATGGACCAGAAAAAATCCCTATCTTACCAAATATACAACCCTAATTATTGGATTACCAACTGATTTACGCCGAGACGCTGAAAATAGACTGGAAACATTGTTAAGCCAAAAAAGAGGCGATCTTGAGTATAAAAAAACCTTTAAAGCGCCTGGTGATGGCGAAGAAGTTAAATTTGGTAAAGAAAAATTCCCGGTTTTTAAAGATATTCCCACGGTCTGGAAACCCGAGATAGTCCCGCTTTCTTCGGAGTCAAAATTTGGTAATTTAATCTTCAAAGACAATCAGGGCCGGACTTTTGTTCCAAAAATCGGCAACCTTCCCATTGATCCCAATGATCCGACTACTCAGGAAGTAATCGGGATGTTTACTGAGAAGGCAGAAAATTATTTTGCCTCCCTAAAAAGAGAAATCCCCCATTTTGATGAACGCTGGAGTTTAAATGATTTCTATGAAGGAAAACTTGAAGAGATGACTAAGCTTTTGAAGATACAGCTTGATCACAAAGAAGGTATTTTAATTCTAGAAGGCGAAGCGGGTACTGGAAAAAATGTTCTTTTTGATATGTTCGCCCATTTTACCAATCGTGAGGTGTTTATGTTTTCCTGCAATATGCAGTCAGAAAAAGAGGATATTACCTATGCTTTCAGATATGATCCGACAAAAGGAACCTATCAAATTGAGTCAAAGGTTTTAGAGGCTTTGAAAACTCCGGGGGCAATTTTAATCTTTGATGAAATAAATACTCTACCCAAAGGCGTGTCTAAAATGCTCAATCCCCTGCTTGATTATCGCCGAACACTTTTCTTTCCTGAACACGATAAAAAACCCTTGAAAGCCGACCCCTCGGTTTTAATCGCGGGCACAGAAAACCCCCAGTACTACCTTGGCACCAGTCCCCTTGCCCCAGAAGTAAAATCTCGAGCCAGAATCATGAAAGTACCTTATCCACCAGAAGGAAGAATGAGTGGTTATAAACCATATGAGTCAATGATTTATGCCAAACATGTTGATTCACTAAAAACTCTTAAAACAGATGAGTTTGAAAAATTATGGGATTTTGTGATCAACAACAAAACAGATAATGGCGGAGATAAATATCTGATAGAAGACAGAAAAGAAGATATAAATAAACTAAAAATTATTGTCGGGGTAGCTAATGCCATACGCTCGGCATATGAAGCTTTTCGAACGGGAAAAAGCACTGAAATATTCGAGTTTGTTTTCTCTTTACGTGAAGGAACAGCGATTGCCCAAGAAATGGCTGATACTAAAGATGTTAAAAAAGCCATCAAAAATGTAGTCTTGCCAAAAGTCAGTGATCCGGCTGAGAATGAAAGAGTTGAAACAATTATCGACAATTACTAAAATCTATAGTTGAAATATAAGATGACGCCGTGTCGTCTTTAATTATTATTTGCCATAATATTATCTTTCTGCTAAAATTAAAATATGAAAAAAGACATTCATCCAACCTATTATCATGATGCCAAAGTTATCTGTGCCTGCGGCCATACCTTTTCTACCGGCTCCACCCAAAAAGAAATTCACGTGGAGATTTGTTCGCATTGTCATCCTTTTTTTACCGGCAAACAAAAGCTGGTTGATACCGCCGGCCGGGTTGACCGATACAAGAAAATGGTGGCTAAAAAAGCAGTCTTAAAGAAACCAAAAAAAGAGAAAAAAGATAATAAAGCTAAGTAACATAACAAAATGGAATTCCGCTTTATTTGATGGCGGAATTTTTATTTAAGGTTTATGGATAAAAAAAGACAAGAAATTCAAAAAAAACACGATGAACTTGAGAGATTGCTTCAAGACCAAGAAGTGATTTCTAACTCTTCAAAATTACAAAAAATTTCCAAAGAATATAATGAACTGAATCTGGTTTTAGAAAATATTAAAAAACTTGATGTAATTAAACAATCAATTTTAGAAAATGAAAAAATTCTTAAAGAAGAAAATGATTCGGAATTGAAAAAAATCGCCGAGGAAGAACTCAATGATCAAAAACGAAAAAAACAAGAACTAGAAAAAGATATTCAAGAAATAATTGAGCCCAAAAATCCCCTTGATAAAAAAGATATTATTGTCGAAATAAGGGCGGGCACTGGTGGTGAAGAAGCGGCTTTGTTTGCTGCCGAATTATTCAGAATGTATTCCCGCTATGCGGAAAAAAAAGGTTGGAAAACTCATTTAATTTCGCAAAACCGGACCGGCATTGGCGGCTTCAAAGAAATTATTTTTGAAATCAATGGTCAAAGCGTTTACAGCGATTTAAAATATGAGAGTGGCGTTCACCGCGTGCAAAGAGTGCCCAAAACTGAAAAATCAGGCCGCGTCCACACTTCAGCATCAAGCGTCGCCATTTTGCCTGAAGCCGAAGAAGTTGATATTGAATTAAAGCCTGAGGATTTAAAAATAGATACCTCAACCGCCAGCGGCCATGGCGGACAATCAGTCAATACCACCTATTCCGCGATTAGAATTACTCATTTGCCTACTGGTTTAGTGGTCTCCTGTCAGGATGAACGTTCTCAGCAGCAAAACAGAACTAAAGCTCTGCAAGTTTTAAGATCAAGACTACTTGCTTTGGAAGAAGAAAAAAAGCAGAAAGAAATGGCCTCGTCCAGAAAGCAACAGATCGGCACTGGCGACCGTTCGGAAAAAATAAGAACCTATAATTTCCCGCAGGACAGAATAACCGACCACCGCTTGAAAAAGAATTTTTCCAATATTCAATCTATTATGGATGGCGGGCTTAATGGCCTAATTTTATCGCTAAAAAAATCAAATCAATGAACATAGAAAAAACTCTACTTTTCGCTGTCAAAAAACTTAGGATAAAAAAAATTACTTCTGCCCAATTAGATGCAGAAGTTTTACTATCTTTTATTCTAAAAAAACCTAAAGTTAGTTTATATTCACATCCAGAATATAAACTAACCAGCCACCAAACGAAAAAGTTTCAAAATCTTATTTCAAAAAGGATTAAAAGACAACCAATCGCCTATTTAATCGGCCACAAAGAATTCTTTGGCCTGGAATTTTATGTTGATGAAAATGTTTTAATCCCCCGTCCAGAAACTGAAATTTTAGTAGAAGAGGTTATTCTTGAAGCCAAAAAACAACCAACTGTCAGCAGAAAACTATTAGCTATCTGCGATTTAGGAACAGGCTCTGGCTGCATTGCCATCTCTTTAAAAAAATTCCTGCCCAAAGCAAAAATTACGGCGGCTGATATTTATGAAAAATCCTTAAAAGTCGCTAAATTAAATGCCAAAAAACATAAAGTTAAAATTCAATTTATAAAAGGCAATTTATTAGAGCCACTTATTAAGGGCGATTTAAAAATTGATATATTAGTCGCTAATCTCCCCTATCTGACCCCTTTTCTATTGAAGGAAAAATCAATTCAAGCTGAACCCCAAAAAGCATTATTCGGCGGCCAAGACGGGCTTAAATATTTCAGAAAACTATTCGGCCAAATTACTTTATTAAAATCCAAACCAAAAGCAGTTTTTTTAGAAATCGACCCCAGCCAAAGTAAGAAAATAACTGATTTAACTCAGATTTATTTTGAAAAAGCAAAGATTGAAATAAAAAAAGACCTATCAGGCTGGGAAAGAGTAATGATAATAAAATTTAAATATTAAAAAAGAGGGTGAGTATCGAGTTTTGCTCAATAAACACCCTCTCAGCTTTCGAGCACCACTGCTCTCTACAAAGCAACTTAGTGCTACGTTATCTTGTCAAAAAACACCTCTTTGCCTTGGACCCTGGCGTGGTAGGTCTCCACCTGTACGCCGGTGAAATCCTTGGCCAATCTGATAGCCACGCCTTCAAGATCCTTCTTCAGGCGTTCGGGCAAGGGTATGTTTCCGATAAAACCCTGGAACTTTCCATACCACCGGCAGCCATCATGGTTAATGATGATAATCCGCTTGAGCTTCCCCTCTTTAACCAGAAACTTGATGTGCTCCCAGAGTACCTTGGCGTTCTTGGGCATCAACTGTTCAACGCCCAATGAATGGATACTGCCGCCGATCACAATCGGCGTCCAGTTCTTAAGCTTCAATTCCGCGCTCAGGAAATTATGGAAAGCGTCTTGAAACAAAGGATCATAGCAGTGAATGACAATCGCCTCAGAAGGCTGCTCGTTGAGGAAATAGTGAAATACGGGTGGGACTTCTTTTTTCGGATCAAGCTTAGTAGTCGGAGTGATAACTTCGGCTTCCACCTCTTGAGTGTGCCTATGCTCTTCTGGAAAACGATCTTCCCTTCGATGTCCTTCAGGCGATCGATCAGTTCTCGGTTGAGACCGAGAATACTCATCTCTCATTAAATCACCTCCCCAGAAACCAGTTCTGAAAAAATGATAGGGGGAGGAAAGGCCTCCCCCCTTGTTAGACCTACTTACTCGATGTTCCGGGCTCGCTGACCGCAATGCCGAATTTCTTAAGCAATCCGCTTATGTCAACGCCGCAGGTCTTGCTTAAGTCATCCAGAAATCTCGGTCCAAATGAGGCAAGGCGCATCAGACTGCCCTTGCCGTCTGTTCCGTTTCCTCCACCATCAATCATGGTAATCCGATCAACATTGCCCAAAGGCGCAGTAACCGCAGCCATGATCGGTCCCATCTTCTCAAGAAGCGGCGGCATCAACTCGAGGATCTTGAGGAAGCGAGCTTTGTCGGAGAACTCATTGTAAGCTTCGGCGATCTTCTGCACACCTTCGGCTTCAGCCAAAAGCTTGGCTCTGGTGGCTGCCGCTTGAGCCTCGCCAATCTGTTTGGCCATAGCTGCTTGACCGTTAGCCTCGGCTTCCAGTTCTTTCTGTTTGGCTTCGGCTCTGGCAATTCTGGCAGACCTCTCTCCGTCAGCCATGTTGATGGCTGCCTGCTTTTGACCCTCAGACTCACGAATTGCCGCGTCAGCTTTGGCCTTGGCTGGCACTACGGTGACCGCTTCCTGGTTTCTCTGCTCTCTAAGAATGTGCTGCTCTTCGACCGCGATCTCAGCCTGAACCTTTACCTCTTCGACCTTGACCTGTTGTTTGACAACATCTTGCTTGGCCGTAGCTTCAGCTAGAGGCCCGGCCTGTGAGGCTTTGGCACTGGCAGCATTTACTTCAGCACTGTACTGAGCAACCTTGACATTGGTCTCTTTCGCAGCTTCTTTCTCTTGAGCGATGTTAGACTGGTTTCTGACCTCTCCTTCTCGGTGAGCGTCAGTTGACTGAATCGTCGACTCTCGCTGTGCTTGAGCCACGCCGATTTCTGCGTCTCGCTTGACTTCCTGGGTCTTCTTTCTGCCGAGCGCCTCAAGGTAGCCTACAGTATCCTGCAGGTGCTGGACCGGGATCATGTCGATGATCAGTCCAAGCTTCTTGAGATCCTCAGCTGCCTCAGAGGTAACCTTCTGCGAGAAGGCCTGGCGGTCAGAGTTGATTTCCTCGATCGTCAGGGTTCCGCAGATAGACCTCAAGTGGGCTTCCAGAGTTTTCTTGACGATTTCCTGAACTTCAGGTTCAGGCTTGCCCAGAAGTCTTTCCGCGGCATTGCGTAAGCTAACTTCATCAGAGCCAATCTTGACGTTGGCAATCGCTTCCACGGTCAGTGGCACGCCGAATTTGGTAATGGCCCCGGCCGTTGAAACAGGAATGTTCATTTCGGTCAGGTCCATGTACTCCACTTTTTCCAGGATCGGCAAGATGAAAGTCGCGCCGCCGCAGACCGTCCGGAAACCGATTGCTTTCTTGATTCTAGTACCAGCGGCATCAACTTCGAAAATCGTCCTCTTGCGGCCGAAGATCACTGCACATTCGTTTGGCCCAACGCGGATATACCGCCTGGCCAGGACTGCGATCGTCGCCACGATAGCAAGAACCACCAAGAATACCATTGCCGGTACAAAGAAATTACCCATTGTGAAACCTCCTCCTAATCCATGGTTATTGGTTTGCTTCATACCCGGTGAATGAGTTGGGATACAGTAAAGAAACTGATTAAGCCATCGTCGACACAGTCAGGTGATCGCCAATTTGCTTTGTCACCTTAACCGGCGTGCCGTTCTTGATTTCCTGGCCGTCTTCTGAACGGGCAAATTGCTCAACTTGACTATTACGCACTATCAGAGTTACTTGACCAACTCCGCCAGCGGGAATAGTCACGCTGACACTGCCAGAAAGACCAACCATCTCGCTCATGGTAACCCCGCTGCTCGCCTGCTGTTTGTACAGGAAGCTGGCAATTCCATAGCTGATAGCGCCAGTCACTACGCCAAAAACGATGCCGACCACTGAACTAAGCAGCCAGCCAAGGCCATAGTGAAACACTATCGCTCCAGAAGCGCCAAATCCAGTCAAAAAAGCAGCCATCACACGGGGACTGAATGCACTTGAGCCTCCACCGTGTTCCGGATGATCAGCCGAAATGTCGTGCTCAATTACTACCTCGTGGGCAAATTCACCGATATGCCCAATTCCACCCATGACCCAAGTGATAATCAGCCAAAAGAAACCGAGCAATGCGGCAATGATAAATACTGCCATTGTTTTCCACCTCCTTCTTGGAAAAACGGCTTACTCGAACAGCAATAATGACTGAGAAAAGAAGCAAAGTGAACTGAAATTACATCACCCCTTTCAGATATTTACGATGTTTTTTAGGTATTTTTTGATTTCAAAGACCAAATTTTCAGAAAAATCCCTCAAAATAAGGGCTTTTTCCGAATGCTCAATCTTAGCAAAAAACATAAAAAATGTCAAGCCCGTTTTCCCCAAAACAAAATAAGACCCTTTTGGGCTTTGTCAACTAAATAACTATTTAACTTAATAACTAACTCAACACAAACCTCTCAATCGCCTGAGCCACTCCATCTCTTTTTTCCGAAGCCACCACAAAATCTGCTCTTTTTTCTACGGCAGAGGGAGCATTTCTCACAGCGACTGAGAGTCCGGCTTCTTCAAACATCGGCACATCATTATAGCTGTCGCCGATGCACATTACTTTTCGCATCGGAATCCGGTACATCTTGGCGACGAATTCCAAGGCTTTACCTTTTGAAACATCATAATTTAGGAATTCTAAATAAGTCGACCTAGATAGAGTGGAATAAACCTTGCCGGAAAAAATCTTATCAGTTTCTTTTTGCATTTTTAAAGTCTTTGGCCGGTTGGCAATAAACATTATTTTCAACGGCGCTTTGGCAAATCTGTATTTTTCAAAATCAACAATATTAATTCTTTTAACCAATTCGATTTTGCCCAGATACTCGCGGCCAGCTTGAGTTAAGGGACGACTTAAAGAAACAATGTCATCAATGTAAGATAAAATCTGGACTTTATTTTCTATTCCAATTTTCAAAATCGGCTTGACATACTTAAGGGGCAGTGGTTTATAAAAAAGAATATTATTTTTGGTGCGCACCTCTGCTCCCTGATAGCAGATAGCTGGAGTATGAATGCCAAGCTTTTCGATAAAAGGCAAAGTAGTAGTAAAAGTACGGCCAGTGGCAATCACGATTTTAACCCCCAGATCCCTGGCATGCCTGATAGCCGTTTGATTCCTCCGGGATATTAAAAGTTCCGGTCCGATCAAAGTATCGTCCAGATCAATAGCAATTAGTTCGTACTTTGGCTTTTTTATTTTGTTTATATTATTCAAATCAAACTGGATTAATTATGCTCAACCGTCTTATCCTCTGGAATCACCTCCACCCAGGTATTGCCGCGATTCAAAGGGATTTTTTTGCCCGAGGAATCGTAAAACTGGGTTCGGGAAACACGGTCTGGTTTTTTCCAAATACCTTCAATGACTTGACCATCTCTAAAAACTAAGACTTTACCCTCTCCTTGAACGTTCATATCTATTCTGCCTTTTTCTCCAAGATAACCAATCGGTGGAACAATTTGGACGACCACATTTTTCGCTTTTATCTGCTGATTATTGTTCTTATCTATATGGGGAGAGCCGCCATTAAACCTCAGATAATCATTGTTCTCTCTATTATATTTAAATTCAACTTCGTAACTTTTTGAGGAAAACTGGACTTTGACGAATTTTTCTTCGGCTGGTCTTTCGGCTAACGAAACCTCATCTTTAAAATTCCACATATCAAAAGTCGCCTCTTTATCCAAAAGCCCCTTGTCTCTTAATCCATAAACTATTTTTTCCGAACTGGTAAATAAATTATGGGGAGCGGAAATTGAGCTGTCCCGCCAAAAATATTTGGCCTCCTTGCCGATTCCGTTAAAATCGTTAGTGTCATAATCCCTGATATTGCCTAAAGCTTGCGGGCTACCGCCAGCGTGGCCAAACAGAGCGGCTGTTTCATAAACCCAGGGTAAAAAATAATGACGGGCCGATCTGACTGGTCCGATTTTTTCAACTTTTTCTGACCCACCGTTATAAAATGTCAAACAACGAGTGGTTCCGGCTTCAGCGTAAGTTTCATAAACCAAAGCAGCCTGCGATAAACCATTTTGGGGCCTGACTGAGTAAAGATTTTCAATCATTATCGCAACTGGCCAAATATTAGCCTCTTTTGAGCTTAATGCCTTAATACCGTCTAGTCTTCGATAAAATTCTGTTGGCTGACTTGGCTCGGATATTTCACCAGCCTTAACCTCTGGTCCAAATGCGCCGATATTTAAGCAACAAAGATGTGATATATATATCCAAGAAAAAATCGTGCCCAAAACCAAAAAACCCAAAATCATAAAAATTGGGGGTGGTGATTTTAATAATCTTAAAAATTTGTCTTTATTTTTCTCTCTAGCCATTTATTTTTATTTTAATTATAGGTAATCTCGCGATCAGACGGTACTATTTCTACCCAGGTTTGACCAGCATTAAATTCAATCTCTTGATTATTCTCATTATAAAATCTGGTTCTTGTTTCCCGTCCTTCTTTTTTCCAAGTCGCTTGTTTAACCTCACCATCTTGAAAAATGAGAGCCTTGCCCGAACCAATAGTTTCCATTCTCAACCTTCCTTCATCAGCTAAAGATGTTTTAACATATTGAACAACCACGTTTTTGGCGGAAATCTGTTTGTCATTAGTCGTTTTATGTGGTTCGCCGCCCTGGAATCTTAAGTAAGAATTTTCTTCTTTATTGTATTTATATTCAACCTTATAGCTGTAGCTTGAAAAATCAATAGTGATATTTTTTTCATCTTTTGGACGGAGAGATAAATCCTTATCATCTTTAAATAACCAGGGGTCATATTTACCCAGTGACGAAGCCTCTTTATCTCTTAAAGCAAAGACTAAAAATTTTGAAGCAGTAAAAACATTATGAGGGGCTTCTTTTGTTTTTTCCCGCCAATAATATTTTGAATCATAAAACTGATCTAGATTGAAAATATCGTATTTTGAAATCAAAGACATGGCTTCAGGGCTGCCGCCAACATGCCCATACAGTGCGTCAAATTCCTTGGCCCAATCCAGAAAATAAGGCCTGGCTGATCTAATCGGACCAATTGCATCAATCGGCTCAGAAATAGAGAAAAAAGCTAAAAATCTGGTTATTCCGCCTTCAACCAGGGCTTCATAAACCAGGTTAGCTTTATCTAATCCAGCCTGCGGCCTCACTGTTACTAAATTTTCAATCATCAAGCCGACTGGGTAAAGATTCTGGTTTTCTTTTACGTCGTAAACTCCATCGATATATCTTCTTACCAAAACTTCTTTTGAACCATTAACATTATTAATGATTTTATTCTTGTCATTTTCCTTGTTTCCAAAAACAAAATAGCCAGCTATAGCTGACGCTGCCAAAACTAAAATAACGATTAAAATAATTACTTTCTTTTTGTCTTTAAAAAATAAAGTAAAAAAATTTTTTGGTTTTTCTTCGTTAGCCATATTTATTTTTCCTCTTTTATATTTTCTTTTTTCTCTTCTTCTTTTGCCCCCTTTGTCTGACCCTCAACTTCTTGGACACCCTCTCCCCCTTCACCTTTTTTAACCTCTTCTGGGAGTTTTTCCTCGACTTTTTCTTCCAAGGCTTTTAGTTCTTCTTCTGTCCTTGGCGGGATAACAGTGACGACAACCTCGTCTTCTTTTTCTAAAACCCGAATGCCATCAGGAATCTTTATATCTCTGACATGTATCGCTTCTTCAAAAGTTTTTAGCGGCGAAATATCCACTTTTATTTCATGGACTAAATCTTTGGGCAGACACTCGATTTTCAAACGATCGAAATTTTTTACCAAGACTCCGTTTAATTCCTTGACTGCCGGCGCTTCTCCAATAAAGTTTAATAATATTTCAGTGGTTATTTTCTCCGTCATCTTCACTTGGTGAAAATCAACATGAATATAATTTTGGTTCAAGCGATCTATTTGAACTTGTTGTATCAAAACTCTGACTGGAGACTTTTTATCAATAACCAAATCAATTAGGCTGCTTTCACCAGCCTTCTGGTAAATCCTGTGAAAAGAATGATAGTCCAAAACCAGTGATTGAGATTTTATATCATGTCCGTAGACAACCGCCGGGACTAGCTTATTCCTTCTAAGTTTTTTATTTTTCTTGCCAAATTCTTGGCGAGTTTTGGCTTCAAGTTTTAAGCTTTCCATAAAATACTAACTACTTGCGTTTTCTATAATTTATTAAATGGTTTTAGACCACCCTGCACTAATGAGTGAATCTCAATTACATCATCCAAGGAAATATTATCGGAATCTTTAAACCTCAAAACATCGCTCGATGTCAAATCTGTTATCAAACCAACTGAAGTAACCCCTAAACCACCAGTCATTACCAGGGCCAGCACCGAGCTGCCGCATTTTGTACACTCCAAATGAATAAGATGATTATTGTCTTTCTCTTCTATAATTTGAGTAGAAATTGAATTATAATGTGAATCGCAAACTGGGCAATAAAGAACTGTCTTTAACCCTTGATGAAGAAAATGGGGATTTGATTTTTTTTGAAGCATAGACAAAAAGAAGAAATTATCCTTATTTAATATTATTATATCACAATTTATGCTTTTGTCAATCGGTTGGGATTTTATTTACTCAGACCTTTGTCTTATGATTATTCCTTGAATTATTCCGATCATAATCATCGTAGTAATTAAAGAGCTGCCCCCGTAGCTAACTAGGGGCAGGGGCAAACCAGCGACTGGCATTATACCAATATTCATGCCAATGGTAATGAAGGTTTGAATAAATAACATGATCACAGCTCCCATAATGAAAAAATGGGCAAAATTATCCCTTGCCCTGTTCATCGCCTTGAATAAACGATAAAAAATAACGCCAATAAATAATATCATAATAAAAGAACCGATAAACCCAAGTTCCTCGGCAATCACTGCAAAAATAAAATCAGTTTCCTTGGCCGGCAAGAAATTCAATTGGCTTTGTGAACCAAGCCCTAGCCCCCTGCCCCACAATTTCCCCGAGCCAACCGCTAAAATTGATTGAATAGGGTTATAACCCTTGCCCAGAGGATCGCGGGCCGGATAAAAAAAGGTGATTATTCTTTCTTTCTGATAATCTTGGAGTATAAAAAACCAGCTCAATACCATCATTAACAAGAGAATGGCCACGATGAGAATAAGATGGGATTTCTTGGTATTAGTGAAAAAAAGCATTACAATCCAAATACCAAGTAGCAAAATAGCTGATCCAAAATCCGGCTGAAGAATAACTAGAATTACCAGTAGGGCACAAAGAATTCCTGTATATATGATGTATTTCAATTTATATAATTCTTGAATATGATCAGAAAGGTATTTGCTCAAAACAATAATAAAGATTAATTTGATTATCTCAACCGGTTGACCTATGGTAAGGCCGAATATAGAGAACCAGCCGGTTGTTCCCCTGACTGTCTTCCCGAAGATTAATACTGAAATTAAAATCAATAAACCAATAATATACAAAACTGAGCTGTAGGTTTTTAATATTCTATAATCAAGAAAGCTAAAAAAGAAAATAGAAAATATACCGACAATAATGAATATAAGTTGTTTTTTAAATATCAAAAAATTCGGATTCTCGGCATTATGGGATATGCTGTAAATCGCGGCTAAACCAAAAATGGCTAATAAGACAACGGCGGTAAAAAGAATCCAATCAAAATTTTTTAAAGATGAAAAATAATTTTTAAGAGTCATTAAGCTTTTTTACATGAAATTCTGAGAATCGAAAATATTAACTTCTGGTTGAATTAAAACCTCGGAATTTTCTGGGATGCCGTAAAACCAGGAAAAATCAATTGGTCTTTCCTCAAAAGATTCTAATTGTCTCAAAACTGTGTAATTTATCCCTACTACTTTATTATTAAAAATTAAAGTAACTGGTACCCCTACCTCCCAAAAGCCGTAAATTGACTTATTCCTAACCTTGGCTGTCATGTGCGAGGCGCTACCAGGCTGATTGGTATTTGTCAAAACCGAAGAAGTCAATTTTATATCGCTTGCTTCAAAAGATAAATTATTAATTACTGTTTTATCACTTATTCTTTGCCACTCCAAATCATAAAGTTTCAAAACAATTTTTTGAATGCTTTTTTTATCAGATCGGGAATAGCTCACCCCCTGCTGAAATAAATATTTCTCTTGATCGGGTAAAATAAATGATGTATTTTCTGCCTGTTCAACTTCATCTAAAACAAATCTATATTTAAAATTTTTTAATCCCCAGTCTTCATTGGAGTTTTTTATCTTGACCACTAAATCATACTCATCTTGAGCAATCGGAATAGCCACCGCTTCTTCTTTTATAATTTCCTTGGGTTGGCTCTCTGTTTTAAATTGAGTACTGATAAAATTATGACTTAGTGAAGCAATAATTTTATTATATTTAGGCGACTCCAGGGAATATAAAAATATACTGAAGGCGACATAAATAAGCACCAGAAGATCAACGACGGTAATAGCAATAATCCACCATTTTTTGAATTCTTTTTTATTGCTAACAAACCAGTAAATGATTCTTAGATATAAATCTTTTAAATTGAGGCTAGCCATAAAATCTTGGATAACTATAATATTTTATCATATATTGAGAAAAAGATGAAGCTCTTTAAGTTTATTATAAGGTATGTTATAATAATAAAGCAAGATAAATTTAAATGAAAAAACTATGTTCAACAACTCGACCGACATTTTAATAATTGTGGCAGCGATTGCCATTGCTGTGTTAACCTTCTTTATTTCCTGGTCCATCTATTACTTCATCCGTATGCTGAAACAGGCAAATAAAATGGTGGATGAAATAAAGGAAAAAGTGGAAAAATTTGGAGAGCTCCTGGATGTATTTAAGCAGAAACTGACTGATTCTTTATCCAATCTGGGTTTACTGACTAAATCAATCGTCAGACTGATTGACTATTTTAAAGAAAGAAAATCGAGTAGGGGGAAAACTAGACGAAAGGATGACTCTGATTTTTAGAAAATCAAAAAATAAAATATAAGAACTTTTTTAAATTGGCAAAAAATGTTAAAAATTTTTCTTAATCAGCCATTTTAATTTTTTTATTTGGTATATGGATTTCGTACATCTTCATACACACAGTCACTATAGCCTCTTAGACGGTCTGCCTAAAATTGATGAACTGGTTTTTGGGGCCAAAGATCAGGGAATGTCTGCTTTAGCCTTGACTGATCATGGAGCAATGTACGGGGTGATTGAATTTTATCAAAAAGCCAAAGCCGAGGGTATAAAGCCAATAATCGGGGTTGAGGCTTATGTCGCCCGTTTCGGCCACAATATGAAAAGGGCAAAAATTGATGAGCACCCCTATCATCTTGTTCTGATCGCCAAAAATAATACTGGTTACCAAAATCTAATCAAATTAACAACGGCCGCCCACTTAAAGGGATTTTATTATCGGCCGAGAATTGATTTTGACTTACTAAGAGAATATTCGAGAGGCTTGATTTGCCTGACCGCCTGCCTTCAGGGCCAGATTCCACGTTTGATAATAAATAACCAGATCGAGGAGGCGGAAGAGGCTATTAAATTATATCAAGATATCTTTGGACAAGAAAATTTTTATTTGGAACTCCAGCACCACCCTCATATAGAACAGCAGGCAGTAGTTAATAAAAAATTGATTGAACTGGCTAAAAAATTCAATGTTCCTTTGGTCGCCACTAATGATATTCATTATCTTAAACCAGAGGATGATGAAGCCCAGGATATTTTGTTGTGTATTAAGACAAAAAAGAAACTTGAAGATAAAGATAGAATCAGCTATATTGGCGAGGATTTCTCTATGAGGTCAAAAGAAAAGATGATTGAGGATTTTTCTGACTGTAAAGAAGCAATCAAAAATACCGTAAAAATAGCCGATCAGTGCAATCTTGACCTGGAATTTGGAAAAATTATTCTTCCTCATTTTGAAGTGCCAGAAGAAAAAAATCCAGACGATTATCTAAAAGAACTCTGTCAAAAAGGACTAGAAAAAAGATACGGCAAAAAATACGATAAAAAAATAGATGAGAGGCTGGAATATGAACTGGGGGTGATAAAAAAAACTGGCTTTGCCCCGTATTTCTTGATTGTTCAGGATTTTGTCAATTGGGCAAAAAACAACGGCATTGTCGTTGGTCCTGGCCGGGGTTCAGCCGCTGGCTCAATCGTTGCTTATCTGACCAACACCACTAATGTCGATCCTTTAAAATATGATTTGCTTTTTGAGAGATTTTTAAATCCAGAAAGAATTTCTATGCCTGACATTGATATGGACTTTGCTGATACCAGACGTGATGAGGTAATAAGATACGTCGAACAAAAATATGGCAAAGACCATGTCGCCCAGATAATTACCTTTGGCACGATGGCAGCCAGAGCGGCTATCCGCGATGTTGGCAGAGTTTTGGCACTTACTTATTCATATTGCGACCGAGTGGCCAAATTAATTCCCATGAATTTATCGTTGGAAAAAAGTATAGAGACTATTCCGGAATTGCGAGAAATATATGAAGGGGATCCAGAAGGAAAAAGACTTTTAGAAACAGCTAAAAAATTAGAAGGGGTGGCTAGGCATGCTTCAACCCATGCTTGCGGTATTGTGATTACCAGAGAACCGTTGGATAAATATCTCCCTGTCCAATACGCGCCCCAAGGAGAACAAACTATTATTACCCAATATTCCCTCCATCCAATCGAAGACCTGGGGTTATTAAAAATGGACTTCTTGGGCTTAAAGAACTTAACCATTGTCGAAAATACAATCTATATTATAGAAAAAACCGAGGGGATAAAAATTGATATTGATAAAATCCCGCTTGACGACAAAAAAACTTATCAACTGCTTAGAGACGGCCAGACAACCGGTGTCTTTCAATTGGAAAGTTCGGGCATGAGAAGATATCTAAGACAACTAAAACCGACTGAGTTTGAGGATATAATTGCCATGGTGTCATTGTATCGGCCCGGTCCTATGAACTGGATTCCTGATTATATTTCTGGCAAGCATAAAACAAAGGAAACTAAATATTTACACCCAAAACTAAAACCAATTTTAGAAAAAACCCATGGGGTGGTTATTTACCAGGAACAAGTCATGCAGATTGCCCGAGACCTGGCTGGTTTTACTTTAGGCGAGGCTGATGTATTAAGAAAGGCCGTGGGCAAAAAAATACCCAAATTATTAAAAGAACAAAAAAGTAAATTTATCACCGGCTGTGTCGCCAATAAAATAGCTAAGGAAACCGCCGAGAAAATCTTTGATTTTATCGAGCCTTTTGCCGGCTATGGTTTTAACCGGGCCCATGCCGCCTGTTATGCCCAGATTGCCTACCAAACCGCTTATTTAAAAGCCAATCATCCGAAAGCCTTTATGGCCTCACTACTCACGTCAGATCAAGACGATATTGATCGGGTGGCAATTGAAGTTCAGGAAAGCCGGGGTATGGGCATCCAAGTCCTTCCGCCTGATATTAATGAAAGTTTTTCCACCTTTACCGTCGTGGTTGATCCAGAAACCAAAAAAATATTTAACCACCTGCGTTTTGGACTGCTGGCGATCAAAAATGTCGGCGAAAATATCTCAAGAAAAATTATCGACGAGAGAAAAGAAAATGGGCCTTATAAAAACTTGGAGGATTTTTTAAGAAGGGTCCAAACAAAGGACTTGAATAAAAAATCCCTGGAAAGTCTGATAAAATCAGGAGCGCTGGATAAATTCGGGGAAAGGAATGAAATGCTCTCAAATATCGATCAATTGCTTTTGTACACGAAAAGTGTGGAAAAGGAAAGAACCAATCATCAATCAAACCTCTTTGGCCAATTACCAACCCAGAACGCGCCCGGTTTAAGGTTAAAAAAATTCGAGCCGGCTTCAAAAAAACAAAAACTTGCCTGGGAAAAAGAACTACTTGGTCTTTATCTTTCAGCCCACCCGATGGAAGATCATTATGAAATTATGAAAAACATTACAATCCCCTGCCGAGATTTAGGCAATCATATGGTGGCGGGCCGGGTCAGAGTCGGCGGTATCATCACCCAGATCCAAAGAGTGATTACCAGAAACAATGAAGCGATGCTGTTTGTTAAAATCGAAGATATGACTGCTGCCCTTGAAGTATTGGTTTTTCCCAATATGTTAAAAACTAATCCTACCCTCTGGCAAGAGGATAAAATAATTTTGATAGAAGGGAAATTAACTGACAAAGATGGAGTAATAAAAATAATCTGTGACCAAGCAGTAGAATTTAATAAAGATAAAATAAAAAATAATTTAAATAAGCCAAATAAGATTCCGCCAGCCACAAACATTAAAAAAATAATCTATATCAACTTAGCTGGCCAAAAAGCCAATCAAGGAGTTTTCAACGAACTAAAATCCATATTGGCTAATTACCCAGGTGAATACAAGGTTTATCTCAAAATAAACCAATTTAACTCACCTTCAAAGCTTATTGCCACAAATTTTCATATAGACCATAATAAAGAGATAAAAGAGAAAATCGAGGAAATTGTTGGCCAAAATTCATTTATAATTAAATAATCCTATGCCCCCCAAAAAAACCTCAAAAAGAAAGCAAATTTCAAAAAGCAAGACCACAAAAATATACGGCCGGATTATTATAAGTTTTGTTGTCCTGGCTGTTATTTTAATCCTTCTGATTATATATTTTTCATTTTCAAAAACAGTGATCTCGATAACCGCCTCCCCCCAAGAAGCCAAATATAGCTTCCAAATTTCCGTCAAAAAAGATTTAACCGAGTCTGAAAAAAATAATAATGAAGCAATCTCGGGTCTTATTTTTGAAACAAGATTAAGCGATAAAAAAACTACCTCTGATTTATCAAGTCAAGAAAAAATTCCGGCTAAAGCCACTGGAACAGTAACTATCCACAATAATTGGACGCAAACCCAAGCTCTGGCCGCCACCACCCGTTTGCTTTCAACCTCCGGCATTCTCTTTAGAACTATGGAAAGAGTTGATGTTCCGGCACGTGGCCAAATAGAAGTTGAAGTGGTAGCTGACCAGGAAGGAGAACAAGGCAATATCGGTCCGACAAAATTCGAGATAGTGGCTTTGTCAACGGAATTAAAACAAAAAATTTATGCAGAAAGCACTGCTGCCATGACCGGCGGTCTGGTAGATAAAAAAATTGTTACTCAGGAAAATCTGGATAAAGCCTATCAGGATTTAACTAATGAAATGTTGGTTAAAGCTAAAAGTAACTTACAAGAACAACTTAATAAAGAAAATTCTGTTTATCAAATAAATGACCAAAGCTTGACTTATGAAGTAATAGAAAAAAAATCAACGCCGGAAGTGGGTGAACAGGCTGATGAATTAACCGTTGAACTGAAGTTAAAAGTTGCCGCTGTCGCCTTTCTTGAAAAAGATTTAAAAACTATCGCCCAAAATAAATTATCCTCTAATACTCCTCAGGGTCAATTACTTAATTCTACCGAACCAACAGTCATTTATATTCTAGAAAGCTACAATCTTAGTAATCAGACTGCTGTTTTAAAAGTGACCGCCACCGGACAATCAATTATTCAGCTCTCAAGCCAAATTTTTGCCAAATCAAATTTATTAAAAAAATCCAGGCAGGAAATTATCAATTATTTTAAGGATTTTGAGGAAATAAAAGGAGTTCAAGTCAATTTCTCGCCTTTCTGGGTTTTAAAATCGTCTTCAACTCCTAACCAGATTGAAATAAAAATTGTCCCTTAAAAAGAAAAAGAGAGGCCTCGCCAAAAGCGAGAAACCTCTCTAAAATGAACCTAGCATTCAATGACCACTACCCAGCCTTAAGGCCAGTCGTTTAGTCTTCTCCTCCTCTATCTTGGCTGTCTCCTCCGGCGTTTTAGTCCGGAACATTAGAATGGCTAAGACAATGAGAAAGCTACAGAATATCCCAAAAACTGCTAATCCCATGATCGTATCCTCCGACATGATTAAGTCATCTCTTTCCAAGCAGTTTGTCAATTGCCATTAGGAATTTCGTCCCTGCTTCTGACAAAACTAACTGCTTTCTTCAATGTTGCAAAACACAGTAAAACAGTCAGTGAAATCGTTATCACCAGTCTCCAATCCGTCTCAGGTTTCTGTAGAAAATACTCTACAATTCCGGCCATGATAATGGCAAATACGACTGAAAAAGCCGCGATCAGGATTAGAATTTTCGTCAGCATCTTCAAGACCTCCCTCTAATCAACTACTCGGCCTTAAAACCATAGCGCCCTAATACTTATTCTACCCGCCCAACCTCCGGCTTACGCCATGCCTTGCGCAACTTGAAAACGCCAAAGAGAATGAGTAAGCCGCAAAAAATAGGCAGGGCAATTATGCGCAGAATGACAATCCAAAGCGGGTCATGTAGCTTAAAGTCGCCATGAGTTAGGACCATCGCTGCAATCCAGCCGACCAAATAAGAAACTGCGAGCATGATGGCAAAAATTCCCATTTCTTCGTTCATATCTTTTTTTAAGTAGGCCATCTTGAACCTCCTTCTAATCAGAAAACACTTTCCTTTCATATCCTCCAGTACTGGACCAAATCACGGACTCCCCTCCCTCTTTTCCATTGAATGAAAACAACTACTGACTTCAGAAGGAAATGGAGTCCAAAGAAAATCAATATCCCAAAACACATAAACATTCCCGGATTATCTGTGTCAAACTTGCCGTTGCCCAAATAAGTGCAGTGGAGTCTCAAGATTAACAGACTGGCCGTGACCAAAAAAGTGCCGACCAAAAAGAGACTAAGGCAGTAACTCCCCCATTGCTCAGACCTATCATATCTTTGTCTTGACAACCTCTCCCGATACCATTCCTGGCAAAGAAGAGTGGCCACAACCGGAACCCCCATCATTATCCCAATGATTAACAAAGTGACTCCGACCAAGAAATTGGGACTGGTGATATCATGAAGATAGGCAATCGTAAAAACTGCACCATAGAATAACGCCAAAACGAAAAGTCCAGAAACCGGAATCTTCCACCAATCTTTATCCATTTCAATTACACCTCCTGTCAAAGAGCTTACTAAACAACAATTCCAACGCTTTCAATATCTCAATATCTTAACAAACTAAACAATCATATGTCAACTCCCCAACCAAACTTAGAAGCCATCCGCCATTCAACTTCGCATGTAATGGCCGCTGCGGTCAAAAGTATTTATCCTGATGCTAAATTAGCCATTGGCCCGACCATTGAAAACGGTTTTTACTATGATTTTGATTTGCCGAAAACTTTGAAACCAGAAGACCTGCCCAAGATTGAAAAGAAGATGAATGAAATTATCAAACAAAATCTAGCCTTTGAAAAATTCGAAAAACCTTATGATGAAGCGATGAAAATGGCAGAAAGACAGCCTTATAAAAAAGAACTGATTCAAGAGCTCTGGAACCAAAGAAAACCGATTTCTTTTTACAAAACCGGCAATTTTATTGATCTTTGCGCTGGGCCGCATGTTCAAAACACTAAAGAAATAAAATATTTCAAACTACTTTCGATTGCCGGCGCTTACTGGCGGGGCAGTGAAAAAAATAAAATGCTTCAGCGAATCTATGGCACCGCTTTTGAAAGTAAAAAGGAATTAGATCAATACCTAAAAAAACTCGAAAAAATTGAAGAAAGCGACCATCGTCTTTTGAATAACGCTTTAAAACTTTTTAGCATAGAAGACCAAGTCGGCGCCGGCCTCATTCTTTGGCATCCCCATGGAGCAATAATTAGGAATGAAATTGAAAAATTCTGGAAGGAGGAACACCAAAAAATTGGTTATCAATATGTTTATACTCCGCATATCGGCAAATCGGGAATTTGGCAAAAATCCGGTCATTTGCAGTTTTACCGCGAAAACATGTACCGGCCAATGGAAGTGGACAATGTCCAGTATCTGGTTAAACCGATGAGTTGCCCTTTTCATGTGCTGATTTTTCAATCAGAAATACGCTCATACAAAGATCTGCCGATCCGATTCTGCGAATTGGGTACGGTCTACCGCTATGAAAGAGCCGGCACTTTGCACGGGCTTTTACGGGTCAGGGGCTTTACCCAGGATGATTCTCATATCTTTTGCCGGACTGACCAACTGGAAGCTGAAATAACCGGAGTTTTAGATCTATCTATTCTTATGCTCAAAAGCTTCGGCTTTAAAGAATATAAAATCGAGCTTTCCGTCAGAGATTCTTATCACAAAGAAAAATATCTTGGGGCTGACGGGCTCTGGAAACAGGCGGAATCAGCTCTCGAAGGAGCTTTAAAAAAGAAAAAATTATCCTACAAAATTACTCCTGGCGAAGCAGTGTTTTATGGACCAAAAATTGATATCCAGTTGATTGATTCCTTGGGTCGGAAATGGCAATGCACCACTATCCAGGTTGATTTTAATTTCCCGGAAAAATTTGATATCAATTATATAAACAAAGGCGGAAACAAAGAGAAAGCTGTTATTATTCATAACACAGTTTTGGGTTCAATCGAAAGGTTTTTAGGCTGTTTGCTTGAACATTATGCTGGCAATTTACCGTTGTGGCTATCCCCTGTTCATATCCAAATAATTCCGGTTGGCGCAAAACATATTAAATATTCACAAAAACTGGCTAGGGAATTTGAAGAAAACAGTCTGCGAGTAGCCGTTGATGATGTTAATGAAACTGTCGGCTATAAAATCAGAAAAGCGGAAAAACAAAAAATCCCATATATGTTAGTCATTGGCGACAAAGAAATGAAAGCCAAATCTTTGGCTGTGCGCGAAAGAGGCAAAAAGCAGGTTAAAAAAATCGCTTTAAAAAAGTTTGTTAAACAGATTCAGGAGTTGATTGAAAAAAAGAAATAAGGAATAATAAAAAATAAAAACCGGCCAACCTCCAGTTGGCCGGACTTTAGAAAAGGTCGATGCTTTGTTCTTTCCTACAACTCAACTTTTTCTGGATGTTCGATTTCCTTCTTCATCATCTCCAGCTGCTTTATTCTCTCTTTAGAACGACGGACTTGAGTTTCTGCTTCGTCTAGTGCCATCTTTTCTGTGGCGATTTCATTCGTGAGCATTCTGAGTCTGATTTTCTTACTTGGCACTCTCAACACCTCCTTTTTACTAAAACTATTATTCCACAACTGATTTCAAACCTTTCCCCTTCGACGGCGGCCCCAGCCAGTCAGTATTTGATCGAATGGATCTCGAGAAGATGTCTTGTCAGTTGCTTTGCGGCGGATGCTGAAGAACAATTCAATCCGATCAAGAATTTTTTTCCTTCCTGAACCATCGCTTTTGCTTACTTTCTCGTTCTTTTTCATGAGCCCCTCCTTTCCTAAAACAATCTTAATACACTGAACAAAAAAGTCAATCTTAAAACTATCAAGGGTTGATTTTTTATTGATTTCAAGTTAAAATATTAATCAGTTATTTTAAAAACCAAAACCGGAAATTAACCGCCAAATCAGAAAAATAATGGCCAAGACAATACTGACAACGTATTCAAAAGTGGTTCGGCTCTTGATAAAACCCTGGAAAGACAATTTCCGCGAAAAAGGAGCAAGGGGTCTTTTTTCAAATTGATACAGAGCGTCTAAAAACCAATGGACTGACAGAAAAATAGCCGGAATAAAATTATGAATGAAAATCCCGAGAAGCCAAAGGAAAATGATAAAAATCGGCTCCTGAATAAAAGTTTTGTTATAAAACCCTCTGGGGAAAGTTTTTTTAAAACCTGACTTAAAAATATAACTAAGATTTTGTCGGACAGCTTTAATAAAGAAATGGTCTAGATCGACCAAAACGCCGAAAATATAGGCCAAAATTAATTGCCAGCCAGAAAGACCAAGGGCTCGGCTGACTATTTCTGTAACTGCATAATGACTCATGAAAAGCATAATTAAATAGTATCATAATAAAATCTTTTTATAAACCATGAAATACTACATTTTTACCTTAGGTTGCCAGATGAATGAAAGCGATGCTGAACGCTTAGCTTCTGTTTTAGAAAAGCTAGATTTTAAACCAGCAAATTCTGAAAATGAGGCTGATTTAATAATTACCCTGGCCTGTTCAGTCAGACAAAAAGCGGTTGACCGGATCTGGGGGAAACTCCGAATTTGGCAAAAAATAAAAGAAAAAAGGCCTTTAATTACCCTTCTTTCTGGCTGTATTTTACCTAAAGACAAGAAAAAATTTGCAGAATATTTTGACCTGGTTTTGGATATAAAAGAAATCAGCCAATCGCCCAAAAAACTTTTAGATTATTTAAATTCAGAATCTGGTCTGAAAATCGCTGATTACTTCAAAATCCACCCTAAATACCAAACTCGTTTTTTCGCATACGTGCCGATCATGACCGGCTGCAATAATTTCTGCACTTATTGCGCTGTCCCCTACACCCGCGGAGGAGAAAAATCAAGGCCAAAAAAGGAAATCATTGAAGAAATTAAAAATCTAATTCAAAATGGCTACAAATCTATAACGTTGCTTGGGCAGAATGTTAATTCATATGGCCAGGATCTTGAGGCAAAACCGCGAATACAATCTTTTAAACTCGAGGAACCGGTAAACAAACATTTCATTGATTTACTAATTGAAATAAACAAAATCCCGGGCAACTTCTGGTTCTATTTTATTACTAACCACCCCAAGGACATGAGCAAGGAATTAATCGAAAACTTGCCGAAATTGGAAAAATTCGGACATTATATCCATTTGCCCTTACAATCCGGCGATAACCGGATTTTGAAAAAAATGAACCGGCATTACACGTCATTAAAATATTTAAAACTGGTTGAAGAGATTAAAAGAGCCTTGCCCGATGTTAATCTTTCCACTGATATTATTGTCGGCTTTCCCGGAGAAACTGAAAAACAATTTAAAAACACCGCCAAAATTATAGAAAAGGTTAAATATGATATGGCATATCTGAACCAATATTCTCCGCGTCCTGGCACGGCTGCCTCAAAACTCAAAGATAATGTTAAAAAACCGATTAAAAGGAAACGTGAACAGATTATAAACGAAATTTTGAAAAAAACTGCCGAAGCAAATAACAAAAAACTGGTTGGTTCAATACAAGAAGTTCTGGTTGAACAATTTAAAAATGGTTTTAACTTCGGCCATACCAAAAATTTTAAGAATATCCGCTTTAAATTCAACGTGGATTTTACCGGCGAATTGGTAAAGGTCAAAGTAACCAATGTTACGCCTTGGGCTCTGGAAGGAGAAATTATTAGATGAAAAAAGTTATTGTTATTCTAGGAACGAATGCCTCTGGAAAAACGAATTTAGCCGTGAAACTAGCCAGAAAATTCAAAGGCGAGATAATTTCCGCTGATTCCAGACAGGTTTACCAGGGCATGGATTTAGGTACTGGCAAAGAAGGCAGAAAGGGATTTTTTAATAAATATCCAGTTAGATTTATTGATACAATACCACAATATTTAGTTGATATTAAAAAACCCAACCAGCAATATACGGTCGCTGATTTTCAAGAACAAGCAACTGCATTAATTCATAAAATAATTCAAAGAAATAAAATTCCTTTTATTGTCGGCGGCACCGGGCTTTATTTAGACGCCGTCACTAAAGGTTTTATTATTCCTCAAACTTCGAAAAAAGGCAAACAAATCAGAAAAAAACTGGAAAAACAGAGTTTAAAAATGCTTTTGAAAAGATTAAAAAAGCTTGATTTCAAAACCTACCGAAAAATTGATAAAAATAATAAGAGAAGAATAATCAGAGCTTTAGAAGTTTGTTTAATAACCGGCAAAAAGTTTTCAGAGTTAAAAAAAGCGGCAAAACCCGATTTTAAATTCCTAAAAATCGGTCTCACTCATCCTAGAAAAAAACTTTATCAATTAATTGACGAGCGTGTTAACCGAAGAATAAAACAGGGCATGATTTTAGAAGTCAAAAAATTAAGAAAACTAGGTATTCAGTGGAAACGGCTTGATGATTTTGGCTTGGAATACCGATTTATTGCCAAATATTTAAAAGGTGAATTTTCTAAAGAAGAAATGATTGAAAAATTAAAATTCGCCATTCATGACTTTGCCAGAAGGCAACTAACCTGGTTTAGACGGGATAAAGAAATACATTGGATAACTTCACAAAAACAGGCAGAAAGGTTGATTAGGAAATTTTTATAATTTTTATAAAAAGAAAAGAGCCCCTGATCCAATTTCCGTGGATAAGGGGCTTGATTTGAAATTCCTCCATCGCTATTTTGGGGGCAACAATAGAGAGGCAGTCGCCCCAATTTTTTGAGTCAAACCACTGTAAAATGAGTTCATATCTGTCTCCATGAAACTAAGGTCAATTCCCCTGGAACCGCCAACGAGAATGGCTCGAGCCGACCAGGAAAAATCCCCGAAATATTGGCCGTGGAAGATATAATCGCGGGTTCGGCCATAAGTGTAACCTGGGTAGGTGCCGTTTTTTCGATAATAAAGCAAATGTTTGGTAACCTCTTCGACGGCGAATGGCCTCTCGTACTGCGCGGGCAAAGATCTCACTCGTCCATAAACGTCCTCTCCACCTGAACCCGGAATAATATACTTTAGCATCAGATACCAGCGGAAACCGCAGGTCCGTCTTCTGGCAAAACGTTCATATGTATACCAGCTATCGTAGGAACTAAATCTCGGCTGACTGGTGGCTGGATATATCTTTTGCCATTGCCTAATGGATAAACGCTTGCCCAGAAATCGGTTAAGGCCCAAGAAAGCCACGTGCGTCTCTCTCACTGCCTTACCTTCATTGAAGGGGCAAGGCGCATTGAGAATCTCTTCCCCCCAGGGAAACCTCGCCACTGCCCGAAGTTGTCTCTTTGAGAAGTTTATCTGGTGAAACATTGACCATTCTTCAGGACCGAAAAGGAAATTATCGCCGAGGATGGCTCGAGCCAAACTCTGATCGATCCCCTGGATTACTTTTTTCATCGCCCTTACCTCCGTTTGCTTAAATCCCATGGACTAATTGATGTTAAAAGAACACTCAATCTTAACATATCTGGGAAAAATAAGTCAAGGGGAAAAGTTCTCTCGACCGGTTCACAAAAACAGGCGGAAAAGATAATTAGGAAATTTCTATAAAAATAAAAGAGCCCTCAACCAGTAAAACTAGTTGAGAGCTCAAATGACCACCTCCTTATTTTTCCGACGTTAGGCAACTTTCGAAAGCAGCCAGGGGCCACTCCAGACATTCGGCAATGGAGATATCGGGGTCTTTGCTTAGATGTCTTCTTCCTGCTCGATGGCGATCAACACAGTCTGAAGCTCGGTTTCTCTTATGCGCAGCATCGTCCGGAAGAAGTAATCAGTGAATTCCCATGGACACTTCGCCAGCAAGTCCAATGTCTCCTCGTCAGAAATGTCTCTCCAGTTCTTGAGAACTTCAGGAATTATAGGCCTTTTCACGGGTTCCTCACCTCCTTTCGAAGTTATCTTATCGGGGGGACTAACCCGACACATATTAGGGGTTTTTTGATTAGAGTCTAAGATTCTCTTGGCTGAATAAAAACCCACTGGAATTTCGAGCTGAAAAACTCTTCGGGTCCACCATAGCAAGAAGTAAAGATAGGACCGCTAGACCCAGAGGCGACCACGAAAAATCGAAGGTCGCCGTTTGAATCAGGAAGAGGCTGCATGGCAATTCTCAGCCACTCCCCCTCTGGCTGCTTTGGATATTGAAAACGCAGCATTGGTCCAACTTCTGCTGGGCATAGTTGTAAACCCAAAGTCTTCGCTTTCGCCCATAAATCCCGGAGACTAGCTTTACCCTCAAAACCAATTTGAGCGGCAGTGACGATAACCAAATCAACCTCCTTTCTTTCAGTCGAAACCGTAAAATTGAATTGAGTCATCATGCTTTTAGTTAACTCGTCCATAGAATAACCGAAATCAGAAAATACGTTCTCAAAGTCAAAAGCAGTCTTAAGAATACTGCCTAACTTGATAGTCTTGAAAACTTCCAACTTTTTCATTGCTCCTTCTCCTTTCCTTTGACTGACCACGTAAGTTAATAACTAATTCCCGGTAAGAATTGGATTACGAAGATTCATCCCTCCTTTCTTTTTTAAGGTACAAAAAAACTGTGGAAAACAAAAAATCCCGCTTAGGCGAGACGATTTTCCACAGCTTACTTCAGCTCAAAACCGAAATCACCCCGCCTTTTGCGAGTCTTTTTGATGATGATTAACTCGGTTTTGGTTGAATAAATTCATATAGTCTGTATATTAGATCAAAACTGTATTTTTGTCAAGCTCTTTATCCTATTTCAGCTTATGGACCAATAATTCATTCAAAATCTTAGGTTCTGCTTGCCCCTTGGTTTTTTTCATCACCTGGCCCATTAGAAATTGTAAAGCCGCCCCTTTCCCGTTTTTATATTCAAGAACCACTTTCGGGTTTTCTTTGATTACCTCATCAATAATTTTCCCCAAAGCATTTTCATCAAAAATCTGGCCTAATTTTTTATCTTCAATGATATTAGAGGGATCACCGCCGGTTTTAAACATTTCTTCCAAAACTTTCTGGGCAGTCTGTTGGTTTACCCTTTTTTCGTAGATTAAAGTAATCAGCTCGGCAAAATTCTCTGGAGTGACTTTTAATTCTTTAATCTCAAGATGTTGGGCGTTTAATAAGGCAAGTAACCGATGAATCAGCCAATTGGCTACCAACTTAATAAATTCCTCTTTATGGGTATGCCAAGTCACTCCCCTATCTTTTGGTCTTTCTGTATTTATCCATTCTTTTAATTCTGAAATTACTTCCTCGGCGTAATTGGCCAGTTTTTTATCGGAAACCAGAATATCAGCCTCATATTTGGAAAATCCATACATTGAAATAAATCTTTCTCGCCTCTCAGCAGGAAGTTCCACCGTAATGCTTTGAATATGCTTTAAATATTCCTTGGTAAAATGCAGCGGCGGCAAATCCGGCTCGGGAAAATACCGGTAATCCTGTTCTTCTTCTTTAACTCTTTGTTCTTCGGTTTCCTCGGTTTTTTCATTCCAGCCGCGGGTTGATTGCTTATCTGGCTGTTTCCCTTTTTCCCAAAGCGCTTGCTGCCTTTTTTCTTCAAAAGCTAAAGCTTTTTCCACCGCTCTAAATGAGTTAATATTTTTAATCTCGGTTTTTGGATATAATTTGCTATCACCTTTTGGCCTCAGGGAAATATTGGCATCGCAACGAAGGTGCCCCTTTTCCATGTCCGCTTCAGAAATTTCCAGATAGCGCATTATTAATCGTAATTCCTGCAGAAAAATTTTAGCTTCTTCGGGAAAATTGAAATCCGCTTCGGTGACAATTTCGATTAATGGCGTGCCGCACCGGTTAAAATCAACCAGAGTTTCATCTTTGTCAGAGTGAATCAGTTTGGCTGCATCTTCTTCCAAATGCAATCTGGTAATTTTTATTTTCTTCATCTGGCCATTAATTTCAAAATTAATAAAACCTCCAACCCCAATCGGCTGGTCATATTGGGAGATTTGATAGCCTTTGGGTAAATCTGGGTAAAAATAACTTTTTCTATCGAATTTTGAATATTCCAAAATTCGGCAGTTCAAAGCAAGAGCAGCTTGGACAGCCCAATCAACCGCTTGTTTATTAATAACTGGTAATGTTCCTGGCTGGCCAGTGCAGACCGGGCAAATGGTGGTATTCGACTCTTTATCTTCACCGACATTATCGCAACCACAAAACATCTTGCTTTTAGTTTTGAGCTGGACGTGGATTTCCAAACCGATAATTATCTCGTATTCTTTCATAAGCCAATTTTATCATAATTTGATAAAAAAAAGAAGCTCTCCATCAGTCTCGATGGAGAGCTCTGCCCACCTCCTTAGAAGAGGCTATCTTTATTTCTTCCAGAATTGCCTCAAGAAGCTTTTTCAGCCGTTCACCCTTCATAATCTCAAGCCAGTCGACAAAGCGTATCTGGGCTCGCACTTCAGAAGGAAGTTTAAGGAACAAATCTCCTAAGCGGTTAAGTTCTGCGTCTGTCATGCTCCCCCCTGAACTTAGACCATCTTTGGCACCAAAATTCTGGCAAAGTCGTCGGGTTTGAGCCACGACAATTTCTGCCGCATGGCGATCCTAGTGCCAGGCGTTGTCTCAAACCAACAATGAGCGCAAAGCGGCCGGTATTTTTCCTTTCCGCCCACGATAATCCTCGGCTTGCCATCCTCGATCGAAACGGGATTCCCGTTTTTATCAAGGAGCTGACTCATGGTCGCTTTCTTGCCGCAAATCCGGCACAAGCCCTTTACATGAAAAACCTTGACTCCGGGCAAAAACATCACGGCCTGCATGGTCGGGAAAGGATCGCTACACCAATCCAAGTCAAGACCAGCCACAAACAGTTTCTTACCAGCCAGGTGCAAAAGGAAAACGACTCCCGCCAAAGACGGATCAAGAAACTGAGCCTCATCGATAATGATCACCTGAAAATCTAACGCCTTCCGGTAAAGCTCCTGGGGATTCTTGATAATCGTGGCTTTGAGCACCTTTTTGGAGATTTTTACTCCCCGATGGCTCTTAATCTGCTCTCGATCAGCCTGTCGACTATCCCTTTGAGGGCGAAACCAAACCACCAATTTTCTGTACCGGGGATCAATAAGATACTCATTGGCCCGGTGCTGCAGCCAATCGGTTTTTCCCGAAAACATCCCGCCGACGATCATGACTAACTCAGGTTTTTCGATTTCCGCGGCCATTTCTTTCCTCCTTCAAAAAAGGTTATCAGCAACACTGTGAGGTGTTATTTCTTAAAGAACCGCCCCTCCCTACTCTTTCCATACCTTATCTTAAATAAAAAAAATAGTCAATGACTGGTCAAAACTAAGACTTAAATCTTAAAATAATAAAAAAATTAGGCCCAAAATTTAATCTGTTGAGAAAGTCCGGGCACTATTTTGGCAACTTGGACCAAAATTTTACTTATAATCGCCTCGGGTCTTTTTTCGCCATCTACCAAAAAAACATTATTATTTTTCTGGGCTGCTCTTTCATAGGCCTGCCAAATCTGAGTCAATTTTTTTTCTTCTTCAAATAATTCCATCTTGAATCTCGTTGCTTTCATCCTGGATATGCATACTTTCGGCGCAACTTTTAATAGGATAATTAAATCCGGTTCTAAAAAGTTCTGGTTTAAAGTATAAAGCCACTCTTCTTCTAGCGAACCAACGGTTCCAAAGGCTATGGTTGATAAATAATATCTATCTGATATAACGTGAACCCCTTGTTTTAAAGCGGGAATAATCTGTTTTTCCAGATGATGAGCCCGATCAGCCGCAAAAAGAAGCTGCAAACATTCAATTGAGGTCTGCCAATCTTTAGTCAGTTGGCCTTTGATCAAACCACCAATAATATTGTTGGTTGGCTCTTTAGTCAATAAAAATTTTATTTTATAATGGGTAAAATAATCAGCCAGTAAAGAGACTTGAGTTGATGAACCAGAACCATCAAGTCCTTCAAAAACAATAAATTTACCCGGGTAGTTATTCTTCTGCATTATTATTTGCTCTTGAATTTAATGTATTTAGCCAACAGCGGATGTTTTTCTTTTACTAATTCATATATTCTCTTGGCGATTTCCCTGACGGAAAAATGAGCCATCGGCGAATATCTCAATTTAATAAAATGATAAAGTTCCCTGAGATTAACAGTAAATAAAACTCTCCTTTTGTGGCACATCAAAACTAAATAGCCAGCTTCCCAATTGAACTTTTCATATATTTTTTTATACAAATCCTCAGCTCTTTTAATACTTTCCTCATATTGATGTTTTAAACCGGCCTTTTCCACCAAATGAGGAACAAAATAGCCATTGGAGATGGTAACATTCTGGGGTGTCTGAGTGCACATCCTGTGCCTTTTAAAATCGTAAAAAGCGCCTTCATCCATTAAACAATCAAAGGTGTAGTAAATATGTTCAAGCTCCCGCAACGGAATATCAAAATCGCCTATTCTTTTTAAAGCCTCTTCTATAACCTTTTCTTTTTCTTCCTGGCTCATTTCCATTACTTTTTCCTTCAGTTCAAAATATGACCTATGAGTATGTTTATATAAAATGGCGGTGACTAACCAATCCTGGGCGTCATCACGATAATCAATCAGCATGACGTTGGTCTGGTCAGAAGAAGCTTTGTCATCGTATTTTTTGGCTATCTCGCCTAAAACCCGGTTAGTTTCCATAATATAGATACTCGGCTGGGCATATTTTACCAAGGTTGGTGTCTCGGCTTTGGCCACGTTTTTTATATCATGGCCTAAACTCTTTACTTCATCTAACGGGTGAGATAACATTTTGATTATTGCATATTCCAAAGTCCGGGCATTCATCGTTACTCCCACATTGGCCAGAGCAGCATAAGGTAAAATCAAACGCGCATTATCCAAAACAAGAGGCTTTAATCTCTGTTCGAATTTTTTATCGTCTTCTTCTGGTCCCTTGGGGATTTGTTTTTTCTGAAATTCCATCAATTTCTGAAATAAATCAAGATAGTTTTCCATCAAAAACATGCAGGTCTTTTCGTATTCTTCGGCATATTCTGAATTTTTAATTTTTTCTGGGAAATAAAAATTATCTTTGTCAAAAACCTGATATCTTGACGATTTTTCAGTAAAGGAAGCTAGCCGATTGGCTTCCAAAACAACCGTGGCTAATCTTGAAATATTTTCCACGGCTATGTTTAAAACCGCATGTTCGGCAATTGAGGAATGACCGTAGCCTACTACCCATTTTTCGTGGAATTCGGCGGATTTTTCTTCATTCAACTCATTGGCAATCTCAGAAAAAGTTTTGGCAGAACGCGAACACTTGGCAAAAGTCACCGCTTTTACCTCGGGTTTTAAATTTGAAAGGGTGTAAACTCTTCTGTCTTTAGCCATTGATTTTTTTGAAAATTTCTTCTATTTTTTGATATAATTCTTCAATTGTTCCATCATTAATTATTTTGAAATCGGCTAGAGCAAAAACTTTATTAAGCTGTTGGTTGCTTTCATCTTTGCTCGACATTTCAACCTTTTCCTGGATTTTGAATTTCTTGAAACTGACGAAATCTTCTGCCCTTTTTCTTATTTTAAGCCGTTTGTATCTTAATTCAATCGGTGCATCGATTAATATCAGAAAAAATTTATCATTTTTTTTCAATTCCTCAATTTCCGCTGGATTTCGAATACTGGTTATTAAAATTTTATTAGATTTTGTCTTTATTATTTTCTCTAAGGCTTTTTTAGCCAGAATATTTGAACCAAATTTTTTTCTCAAATCATTAGCTACCATCTGCAGAGTATCTCTATCTTTTGGCAAACCCTTTAAATCGCATTCATCTCTCACTAGATCAGAAAGTGAAACGTGAGAAAAACTCTTTTTCTTCAGATAATCAGCGGCTGTATCTTTGCCCGAGGCCAGTGTTCCGGTCAAACCAATAATCATATTTTAAAATTAATTTATTCCCTATTCATCCACGCCCCGGCCCTGGCCGTATTGAAATTCATCATCAACTAAATCTTTGTCCTGCCATTCTTTTTTCATTTCCTCGACTTTAAATGTCTGGATTTCACTGTTTTTTTTCGAACAAAGGATCCGATTCAAACCGGCGTTAATAATCATTTTTTTGCAAATAAAACAAGAAAATGAATCAATTAGTTCGTTTGTTTTTGCACTTTCTGCATAAATATATAAGTCCCCGCCCAAAAGTGAAACGCCGGCTCTAGCCGCATTAATAATGGCGTTCTGTTCAGCGTGAACTGAACGACAGATTTCATAGCGCTGGCCATGTGGTATTTTTAATTTATCCCGCAGGCAAAAACCGTGTTCAAGGCAATCCTTGGTTTTCCTCGGCGCTCCCGCATAGCCGGTGGAAATAATCTGGTCATCCTTTACTATCACTGCTCCGACATGATTCCTAAAACACCTGCTTTTTTTCGAAACCTCGCGGGCAATATTCATATAATAGCGCTCTTTGGTCAATTTTTCCGGCATAAAATTAAATTAAAATCTACTCTTTAATTCTAATCCCCGGCCCCATTGAAGAACAAATGGTAATATTTTTTATAAAAATTCCCTTGGTCTCCGAAGGTTTTGCTTTTTTCACCGCTTCCAAAAAAGTCTTCAAATTAGCCAGCAGCTTTTCTTTTTCAAGAGAAACTTTGCCGATCACCTGGTGAAGGCAGCCAAATTCATCAGATTTAAAAGTGATTTTTCCCTTTGACAATTCTTCAATTGTTTTTTTGGGGTCAGCCGTGATTGTTTCATTTTTTGGATTAGGCATCAAACCCTTAGGGCCCAAAATTTTGGCGATCTTTGAAAGACTCTTCATCATTTCCGGAGTCGCCAAAGCCAAATCAAAATCGCATTTGCCGGTTTTTTTGATTTCTTCAATCAGTTCTTCCCCGCCGACTAAATATGCACCGGCATCCTTGGCCTCTTTTTGCTTTTTTTCCGGAGCAAAAACCGCGATCTTCTTTTTTTGACCGGTACCATAAGGCAATGAAACCGTTCCCCTGACCATTTGTTCCTGCTTTTTGGGATCAATGCCCAGGGTGAAATGAATCTCAACCGATGCATCAAATTTTGTATTGGCGGTTTTTGTTACTAATTCAAGCGCTTCATCCGAAGAATATAATTTTCCCGGCTCTACTAATTTTTTTAGTTCTTGATAACGTTTACTGCGTATTTTCATTCGGTTATCTCCAAACCCATGTTGCGGGCCGTCCCTTCAATAATTTTAATTGCTCCCGGCAAATCCTTGGCATTAAGATCGGGCATTTTTATCTTGGCGATTTCTTCAACTTGTTTTTTGGTGACTTTTCCCACTTTCTTTCTCAATTGATCGCCAGAACCTTTTTCAATCTTAGCCGCTTTTTTAAGAAGGGCTGAGGCCGGCGGGGTTTTTAAAATAAAAGTATAAGTCCGGTCCTCAAAAACCGTGATTTCAGCCGGAATAATGTCATTACCCTTATCTTTAGTCTTGGCGTTAAATTTGGTGCAAAAATCCTGGATATTAATGCCATGCTGACCCAAAGCCGGGCCAACCGGCGGCGCCGGCGTGGCTTTGCCAGCCGGAAGCTGCAGTTTGATAATTGTTTTTACTTTTTTTGCCATATATTAAATCTTTTTAACTTGTAAAAAATCTAATTCCACCGGAGTTTCCCGGCCGAACATGGAAACTAAAACTTTAATCTTACCTCTGGCTTCATCAATATCAGAAACCTTGCCTTCATATTCTTTAAACGGTCCGTCAATGATCTTAACCGGTGAATTAACGGTAACATCAATTTTAAATTTAGGTTCTTCCACTCCCATTCTCCGCCTCAATTCTTTAACCTCTTCTTCGGAAATCGGAGTAGGAGTTGTTCCCGAACCGACAAAGCCGGTCACGTTAGGCGTATTTCTAACGACGTACCACGAATCATCAGTCACAATCATTTCCACCAAAACATAGCCGGGAAAAATCTTCTCGGTAACAATTCTTCTTTTACCATTTTTGATCTTTATCTTCTTTTCTGTCGGAATCAGCACATTAAAAATCTTGTCTTCCATATCCATTGATTCAATTCTCTGCTTTAAATTTCTGGATACATTTTCTTCATAGCCAGAATAGGTATGTAGGACATACCACCTTCTTCCTTGCTGTAATACTTGCTTTGGCATATTTTATTTTATTATTAGTTT
>Ga0315268_10000622_pt1 | contig 41313 bp, 35 predicted proteins | sample C1_top_MG_FD_204535 | JGI IMG/M metagenome (GOLD analysis project Ga0315268, IMG submission 204535) | Sediment microbial communities from Yellowstone Lake, YNP, Wyoming, USA - C1_top | ecosystem: Environmental > Aquatic > Freshwater > Lake > Sediment | place: USA: Wyoming | collected 2017-08-01
GCTTCTACAACGCGTGGCGACGTCACACAGGACTGGGCGGCGTTAGTCCAATGAAGTATGAAGCTGCTGTCCGCGCGGAAGCGCTGGCAGCGTAACAAACCTGTCCACCAAAACGGGGCCGGTCCACATTCGGGCCCACGAGCTCGCAGAGGCTCTCGGCCGAAGGGACGCCGCTGTACTCGAGCGGCTGCGTCAGACTGTCAAATGCATACGCTAGCACGAGCCGCGCGCTGTTGGCATCCGTTCCGCCGAGGGCGATGGCGGCACCCCAAAACCGATCGGTGGCCAGCGCGGCCTGCGTATCGCCCTGCACTGGCGCCATCGAGGCGCGTTGGTAGAAATCCGCGAGGTCGAACTTCAGCTCGGTGGCGCGACTCGACGTTCGCTGGAACGCTAGCTCGACAATGGCGCCATGCGGCACCGGGAGGCTCGACCCCGTGCCCAACACGACGAGTCGCAACACACCTGCCGCCGGGTGTGTAACTGAGAGCATCTTGCCCGCGTTGGACAGGATCGTGAGAGCTCGTGCGTCAACGAGGGTCAGATCGGCCGCGGAATACAGCAAGCGCAGATCGAGCACGGTCGCCGGCACGGGCGAATAGTCAAAATGGACTTGGACGACGAGCTCCTGAGCGTTGCTGGCAATCTTCTCCAAATGGAAGGCCGTGCATGTGCTGGGGAGCGTCTCAGCGCAGGGCCGCGGGCGGCACAAGCTCTTGCTGATCTGGAACTCGAACTCACATTGCGCGTCGAAGCCGCAGGCACCGTTCGAGGTGCAGAGCGTCACATCCGCTTGATTGTCGTCATGCGTACCGACAAGTGCTTCCTGCCACGCCGGCAATCCATCATGGTCGGCGTCCGCGCACTCGGCTTTGGTGTGATGAGCAAGGCAGTTGACCGCCCCGCACGCGGGGAGCGAAACCACCGCACCGCTTTCGTAGCAAATGTGCGTTTGCTCGCCGCCGTCCCAGTATTCGAGTACCGCCAACGCATAATCCTGGCGATCGACGGGAGGGATGGCGTTCTTCTCCCAGCCAGGGGCGACCTGATAGGAGCAACCACTGAGACATGACGGGCGCTCGATGGCCGGCCGCGTATCACAGAGATCGCGGCAATCGAGCGCGAAGGGCATCGCGTCGAGGTCGTTCAGCGTAGGCCTCGTCGCATGCGCAACCACGGGGGCGACCAGCCACACGAGCGCCGCGACGACCAGAGGGCATGCGGGTGCGGCACGTCCGGACCGCGGATTCATTATTTTTTCACCACGACGCCACTGTCGTACGGCGTACCGTCGAGGTCGTTGTTGGCCCCTTCAGGCGCAAGGCTCGGGTGGCGGAGCAACTTGAACGGCACGGGGCCTGGATCGTCGAGCGAGAATTCGAGTGTCGCGATGCGGCCCGAAGCAATTGGGTTCGTGTTGGTCAAGGACATCGCGAGGAGTTGGAACGAACGATCCTTGCGCGGCTTCCACGCGTTGCCTGTAATCGGGTCCGTGTAGAGGGCCTTGTCGGAGGCAGGTAAAGCCGACCCGGGATCGACGCGCACGAGGGTAACATCCATGTTCGCGTACACCCAGACGTCCGCGATGCGCGCCGGCGTGGAGCCTGCCTGGTAGTCGACTGCCAGAATCACCTTCCAGGTGGTTTGACCTTCGACGACCTCCTTGCTCACGAACGACAGCTTGAGCGGACAGGTCGGGCAGCTCGTGTCGACAGGCGGATTATAACACTGATGCCAGTAGCACTTTTCGCTCGTGCCGCACTGGCCGCAGTCGGTCGCGCACACCGTGCCGCAACTCCATTGAGCGCTGGCGCACGTGTCCGTGCACTCGGCGCTAGCCACGCAGCGCTCCGCGGCGTTGCACTGCTTTCCGCCGCTGCAGCCGCACGTGCCACCACAACCGTCGTCGCCGCAGTAGTCGGCGAACTCGGGGCGGTCACACAGGCGTGCACATTGTGCCAAGCGCGAACTGTCAGTCGGCGTGACAGACGATTTGCCTGAGTTCTTGCTGCATCCAGCTTGAGCTGCAAGAAATGCACAAGAGCCAATTGCGATTGTGCTGAGTTTGATGAAACTAGAATATCGCATGAGGAGACTCCGCCCAACAAAGTAACCGCACCGGTGAAACCGAAAGGATATGGAACAACCGCGCCAGGTTGCAGCGCAATGGAGACGGCGTCTACGCTCGGCTCGACTGTGTGTCAATACCTAAATTGACTCATATGTCGGTTCGCACGAACTCCGGTGCGATATCGATTCGCGTAAATTAGAACGACTCGAGACGTTTATTCTGTTTTTCATGTTTATGGAACGACGACAACAGGGGCGTCGTAAAGCGACGCCTGTATCGCCTCATCCGCCGCGGCGGGCGCGAAGACCTGATAGTGCCGCTCGAGCTGCACGGCTGCGGGCCGGCCGCGCCTCTGAAAGTGCAGCGTCATCAGCGTACCTACGCCGATTGTGCTGGAATTGGTCGCAGCCACCACAACCCGGACGCCGCCGTCTACAACCATCCAGGGCCTACCGGCGGCGTCCGTGAGCAGAGTCTTGCCCGCGTCTTGGAGCGCCGCCCCGACGACCACGGACTGAAGATCGAGAGCGACGGTGCGAAACCCAAGGTCGGCCAGACGAGGGAGGACGTCATTGGGCTGCGGCGCGAAGTCCAAGACGACATCGATCGTGCCGTTGATTCCGGTATTCGCAACCACGCTGAGAATGAGTGGGCAATCAACGCAGCTTGTGGCGATCGCGGCCACACATTGGCCGCGAAAACACATCTGCTCAGGATCGCATGCGCCGCAGGTCACGCCGCAGACCTCGCCGCAGACATGGCCCCCGCACCCATCGCCACATTGATCCCAAAGCACACAGGCCTCGGCGAGGGTGCAGACCGAGCCACTCTGGCAGTCGCAATCGCATGCGTTCTCGTCGAGGTGAAAAGGGCTCAGATCTGGAGACTCGCCTGCAGCGAGCGGCCATAGCTCAAGCCCCATCGCATCCGCTGCAAACAGCTCACCAGCGCGTTCGTCCCCGCTGCACCATAAGAGAGGTAGAGGATCGGTGGCAGAACCGGCCCACGAGCTCGTCCTGCCGAAGCGGCATCGGACGGCCGTAGCGGCGGCTCGGTCGGCGAGTGTCAGATCGGCATACGAAGATGTCGACGGCCGAACCAGGCCGAGAGCCGCCGGAATCACGAAGCTCGCCCGACGCGATAGGCAGGTCCATGAGCTTACGCCGCCCGGCATGGGCGCTGGCGTCAGGGAAAGATGGGCGCACTGCCCCGCCGCGAGCTCAACATTGCAGGCGGGAGGAACCTCAACGACCTCGCAGATGTCAGGTCGCCCATCGGAATCCAAGTCCAAGGGGTCAGATAGCGACAAGCAGGCGATGTCATCGTCAACGGGCTGCTCGACCGTGGGGTCTGGGGGATGACCGGGCGCACGCCTACAGCCGCCGCCACCGAAGGCCACAGCGCAGGCCAGTGCTAGTGCGAATCGAACCTTGGCGTTATTCACGCAGGATCCAATAGTCAACGGATTGAGGGCGAAGCAAGCAGCATGTTGCGCGAGCGCCGACACCTGCGGTAGTAAGTCGCCGCCGTCGGCCAACGGCGAGCACGGAGACAAAAATGTTTACTCGTAAGATCGCGTTCATCGCTATGGCAGTTTGGTGCGGCATCTCGACCATCTACGTCGTCTATGATCGATGGCAGCACTTTCGCGAGGAAGAGCTCGCACGAATCGCGGACAAGACCAGACGGGACGTCATCGGCGAGATCATCACCCAAGCGGCACAATGCAGGCCCTTCAGCGTCGTGGTGGGTGAGAAATCGGCCCAATTGGTGAGCGTCGCTTGCCTGCAAGAGCCGGGGCCAGCGCGAGCCGCGCAACCGCCCGCGCCCGGGAGGTAGGAAGAAGTCGGTCGCAGATACTCAATAGCGAGGCCAACACACGCCGAACTCCTCGCGCAGACGAATCCAAGAGGAACCGCTCAGGACCAACATTGAAGTAGACAGCGAGCTCACTTATGTGCGCCCTGCGCAGCTCTCGCTCGCGACGAAGGATCGGAATGCCGGCCGGAACATCCATTGATATCTCCTGGCCGCAATCTCCAATCCCGTGGTAGGTAGACCGACGCCATGGACAACTCCCTTCTGGCCCGTCTCACCGAACAAATCGCCCACGCGGTCGAAGCCCGCCTCGGCCAAAGCGACCCCTCGATCCGCACGCTCATCGCCCAAGAGGTCGAAGCTGCACTCGGCCGCGGCGACGCAGCAGCCTTGCTCGACGCCGCCGTACGCAGCCACAACCAAAGCGAGCCCGAGCTCGAGCGCATCGTCGTCACCGCCAACGGCCGCAACCGCACCGGCATCGTCGCGCGCCTCGCGGCGGCTATCGACGGCTTCGCGGGCGACATTCGCGACATCAGTCAAACCATCATCGGCGACTACTTCACCATGATCATCGTCGTCGACATCGCCGCCGCGCGCCGCTCGGGCTCGCGCTTTCACGAGCTGCGCGACCAGCTGCGGCTGCTCGGCGAAGAGCTCGGCATCCACGTGGTCGCCATGCACGACGACATCCTCTCGACCATGCACAGCGTCTGAGCCGCCGATGAGTCGCGCCGACTTTCACGAGAGCAGCCACGAGGTCCTCGAGACCTTGCGCATGATCGAGGTCGAGCACCTCGACATTCGCACCGTGACGCTCGGCATCTCGCTTCTCGACATCAGCGGCTGCGACAGCGGCCTGCCCGAGCGCATCTATCGCCGCGTCGTCGAGCGCGGGCAGAACCTCGTGGCCATCGCGCGCGAGGTCGAATCGGACCTCGGCGTGCCGATCGTCAACCAGCGCATCTCGATTACGCCGCTCGCCCTTGTCGCCGCGGGCGGTGATGCGGCGCTGTTCATCGACGCGGCGCGCGCGCTCGACCGGGCAGCGGCCGATATCGGCATCAGCTACATCGCCGGCTTCTCGGCGCTCGTACACAAGGGCATGGACAAAGGCGACGAGGCGCTCATCGAGAGCCTACCCGCCGCCCTCGCCGCGACGGCGCGCCTGTGTGGCTCGGTGAACGTCGCGAGCACGCGCAGCGGCATCAACATGGACGCCGTGCGCGCCATGGGCCACGCCGTGCACGACATCGCCCACGCGACCCCAGATGGCATCGGCTGCGCGCGCTTCGTCGTCTTCGCCAACGCCGTCGAGGACAACCCGTTCATCGCTGGGGCCTTTCACGGTGTCGGCGAGCCCGAGGCGGTTATCAACGTTGGCGTCTCGGGCCCGGGCGTCGTCAACTCGGCCGTACGGCGCCTGCTCGCGAGCGGCGACCGGGATCTCACGCTCGGCAACGTGGCCGACGTCATCAAGCGCATGTCGTTCAAGATCACGCGCGCCGGTGAGCTCGTCGGTCGCGTGGTCGCGGCGCGCCTCGGCGCCCCGGTGCAGTTCGGCATCGTCGACCTGTCGCTCGCCCCGACCCCGGCCGAGGGCGACTCGGTCGCGGCCATCTTGGAAGCGATGGGCCTCGAGCGCACAGGCTGCCCGGGCACCACCGCCGCGCTCATGCTCCTCACCGACGCCGTCAAGAAAGGCGGCGCCATGGCGTCATCGTACGTCGGCGGTCTTTCGGGAGCATTCATCCCGGTCAGCGAGGACCGGCACATGGTCGAGGCTGTGCGTCAGGGCGCGCTCTCGCTCGACAAGCTCGAGGCCATGACCGCCATCTGCTCGGTCGGCCTCGACATGGTGGCCATCCCCGGCGACACGTCGCCCGCCACCATCGCCGCCATCATCGCCGACGAGATGGCCATCGGCGTCGTCAACAACAAGACCACCGCCGCCCGGCTCATCCCTGTGCCCGGCAAGGGGCCGGGCGACATCGTCGCCTACGGCGGCCTGCTCGGCGACGCCATCGTCATGCCCGTGAGCCGCTTCTCTTCGGCTGGCTTCGTGGCGCTCGGCGGCCGAATCCCGGCGCCGATTCACAGCCTGCGCAATTGAACAACGTCTTGATATTGACAGTTGACTTCTATTTCAACGCGTTGTTTCATCCGTATTCATGCGGCGGAACGCAAGCACCTACCTCGAAAACTGGCTCCACGACCCCAACCGCAGGCCGCTCGTCGTCCGCGGCGCCCGGCAAGTGGGCAAGACCTGGCTCATTCGCGACCTCGCTGGCCGGGCCGGACGCGACCTCGTTGAGCTGAACTTCGAGCGCGATCCTCGGCTGGCCCGCCACTTCGCGGACCACGATCCGCGGCGCGTGCTCGAAAATCTAGCGCTAACCCTCGATCGCGACATCTCTCCAGAGCGCAGCCTGCTGTTTCTCGACGAAGTGCAGGCCGCTGGTGAAGTGCTCGCCTCGCTGCGCTGGTTCGCCGAGGAGTTGCCCGCGCTGCCCGTAGTGGCCGCGGGCTCCCTCCTCGAGCTACGCCTCGGCCAAGGGGGGCACGGCATGCCCGTCGGCCGCGTATCGTACTGCCACGTCGGCCCTTTGAGCTTCCCGGAGTATCTACGGGCTCACGACCAACATCGACTCCTCGAGCACCTCGGCGCCTGGCTTCCGGGCCAAGCGCTCGCTCTGGCCGCGCACGAGCAGGCGAACGTGTGGTTCGAGCGCTACGTCATGGTCGGTGGCATGCCAAGAGTAGTGACCGCGGATGTCGACGCCAACGACGCGCGGGCCACGCGGCGCTTGCAGCACGATCTTGCGGCCTCGTTTCGCGACGACTTCACCAAGTACGCCGGCCGAGCGGACCCTAGCTTGCTCGACGCCGTCCTGCTCGCCATCGCCGCCAACCTCGGACGAAAGTTCGTCTACGCGCACATCGGCGAGGGCGTCAAGCAACACCAGGCCAAGCGCATGCTCGCGCTTCTTGCCGAGGCTCGCGTATGTCACCTCGTACGGCACACGCACGCCAACGGGCTGCCCCTAGGTGGCGAGGTGAAGGAGACCTTTAGGAAGGCAATCCTGCTCGATGTCGGCCTCGCCCACGCGCTGCTCGCGACGCCTGCGGGCCCCCGCTTCCCAAAGCTCGGCGAGTTATCGCCAGCCGTGCGCGGTCAACTCATGGAACAGATCGCGGGTCAACAGCTCGCCGCGCTCGACGACGACGCCTGCTCTGAGCCCGCGCTGTATTACTGGCAGCGGGAGGGCGGCAGACCGGGCGAGATCGATTTCGTCTGCTCGCTCCAGCAACGCATTGTGCCAATCGAGATCAAGAGCGGTGCCACGGGCGCCATGAAGAGCCTGCACCAGTTCATGTTCGACAAGAACCTCACCGCAGCCGTCAGGCTCGTCGCGAGTCCGCCGGTCGTGCAGACGATGGCAGTCAAGACGACGCAGGGACAAGACGTCACCTACCGCCTGGCATCGCTGCCCCACTACCTCGCCTGGCGACTGCCGCAGGTCATGGCGTCCTTATCCGGATGACTCTTATCAGTTGGCCGCGTAAATGACCGTCACCCACAAGCGATCCTCGCCGCTGCGCTCAGCCCGCCATACACCGACCCCCGCGCGCTCGAAGCTGCCATGCAGATGCGGCGAGCGCGTCACGACGGCGAGCGAGTTGGTGACGTAGACATCGGCGGCAGCCTCGCCATAATCGAGCTGCCGAAAGACGCCGTCGACGAGGCGCGAGCGCGCGGGATCGGTGTCGGCGGCGCGGCCACTGCGCGCTCCTTCTTGTGAGTGGGCGAGCGCCAAGCGCGCGAGCTCTTCGTCGGCCGCGAGGGGCACGAGCCCGCTCTTGACGCGCTCCGCGTTCAAACGCGACAGCACGCGCGCCGCGAGCTCTTCGCTCGCGCCATCGTCCGCCAAGCGCGCGAGCACGAGCACCATGATGAGTCGATTCCCCGCGGCCGAAGGCTGCGCCGCGAGCCCGATGCCAAAGGCATCGACCTCGGGCTCGAGCAAGTTGGCGCGGTGCGATGGGCTCGCGAGCCACTGCGCCAACACGTCATCGACAGACATCGCCGCGGCCAAGTTCTCGAAGGCCGCGCTCACGCGCACGCCGTGCGCGCGCAGGCGTTGGCGCAAGTCACCCGAGGTTGGCGAGGTGTGGGCGAAGTAGCCGTGGTCGCGCATGTCTTCGGCGTGGGCGCGCGCGATCTCGGACAGCGAGCTGCTCTCCGCTGGCAGAGCCAACCCCGAGGCCTCACGACTACCGAGAAACAGGGCCGCGAGCGCCGCCGTCGTCTCGTCCCCATCGTCACCCACGCCCGCGGCCTCGCTTGTGCTCACGCCCGCGCCCTCGCTTGTGCTCACGCCCGCGGCCTCGCCCGCGCCCTCGATTGCGCTTGCGCTTGCGGCAGCGCTCCCGCTCCCGCTCCCGCTCCCGGCTCTACTCGACGCGTCGGCGGAGACGGTCGCACCGCTCGGCCACGGCTCGGCATCGACCCCGATGGCCAGCTGCGCGGCGATTTGCGGACCAGCCCCGCGGTCGATGAGCAACTGCACCTGCAAGACCCCGCGCTCGCTGCCCGCCGTCACCGCCTGCTCGAAGCGCCGCGCGCTCGTCGGGAGCACGTGACGCCCGATCTCTGCATCCGCTGAAGCGGACGCCAAAGCGATCGGATGCCGGGTGATCGCCCCCCCGGGCGAAGCCAACACGAGCGTGAGCGTCGCCGGGCCTGGCGCGACAGCGAGCGCACCGCGCAAGACCAGGCTCGCGCCGCGATGCATCGCCGCTGGCGTCGGCAGCAGGCGCACGAGGCGACGCGAGAAGAGCACGACGAGCGTCGTGCCGCGCTCATCAACGACAGCGCCGCTGCCCACGCGGTTCACTTCGAGGCGCCCGATCTCGCTCTCGAGAAGAGCGCGCAAGGCCGCCGCGAAATCGACGCCCGCTGGCGCGCAGAGCGACACAGCGGCGAGCTCACCGTCGGTCCACCCGAGCCGCGCCGCCTGCGCACGCGCCGCCGCGAGATCGAAGAGTCCGCCCTTCTCTTTCGACACGAGCGGTACTGCGTTGCGCGCCGCCTGCACGAGACGCGCGTCATCGATGAGTCGCGTGCCACGCGCCCGCGCCCACTGCTTGACGAGACGCGCGATGCGCCGCTCGATGGGACGCGCCGCCGCTGGCGCGAGCCAACGCTCGTAGGTGTGGGCGCCGAAGCGACCCTGCGCCGAGCGCGCTACAGCCGCGGCAGCGCTCTCGCCACCATCGCATAGCAGGACCATCGCGAGCAGCGGCAAGAGTGGCAGCACGAACGGCGCAACCAGGCTCAAGCGCCGCGACTGCGACGTCATGCGTGGTGCCCGGGAGAGGACTCGAACCTCCACGATGTTGCCACCACTAGGACCTGAACCTAGCGCGTCTGCCAGTTCCGCCACCCGGGCACGTCGGCGGGTTATAGGCGATGAGCTAGGCTCGGTCAACATGCAAGCGAGCCGCGCGCCAGCGCCCCAACAGGGCCCCGGCGTTGTGCCCTACTGCCCCTTCTTCTGATAGGTGCCCATCAGCTGCGCCTCGGCCAGCACGTGACCTTGCATCGCCCGCTCGAGCTCGACCTTGGTGGGCTTGGCGAGCTCAGGCAAGACCACATCGAGCGCGTAGAGCTTGAAGAAGTAGCGATGCCGGCCAATCGGCGGACAGGGACCTCCATAGCCGACGCGCTTCCAGTCGTTGCTGCCTTGCCGCGTGCCGGGCGGCAAGTCGGCGGCGTGCACCGCCTCGGGCAAACCCGTGATCGAGGTCGGCAGGTTATAGAGCACCCAATGCACCCAGGTCATCTTCGGCGCCTTCGGATCCGGCGCATCGGGGTCGTCGACGATGAGCGCGACGCTCTTAGCGCCTTTCGGCAAGCCTTCCCACACGAGGGGCGGAGATAAATCCTTGCCCTCGCAGGTGTACAGCCGCGGCACTTCACGCTCGTGTCGAAACGCGGACGACGAAATCTCCATAGTCATGACGTTGCCCCCCGTCGCTAGCGCCGCCGATCCGACGACCGCCCATAGTGCCCACATGACCCCTTCTCCTCGCGCTGCTTGCACGGCGCGACTTTTTGTCTACTAGGAAGGCGGCCAGAAGGCCACAGGGGTGGTTGAATCTTTGGCCGCGTCGTACTACTAGAGACAGCCACTTGAGTCGGGGCGTAGCTCAGCCTGGTTAGAGCACTTGCTTTGGGAGCAAGGGGCCGCGAGTTCGAATCCCGCCGCCCCGACCAACATCATTCGCTAGATAGCACCCATGACAACGCCCCTGAGCCCGCCCGCCGACGGCAAACGCAGCCTGGTCTCGGGCGCCGCGGGTCCTGCAAACGATAGGCCGAGCGCCGGCCTCGCGCGCTGGCTCCTCGCCCAGGCCGCGCAGTTCGTCATCCTCATCGGTCAAATGCTGCTCGTCGGCGTGGCGCTCGCCATCGCGCGGCGGCAGTTTCGCTATCGCGCCTTCTTCGCCGGCCTCGCCGTTCTCATCTTCGGTGTCGCGGCGCTCGCCGCGCTGCTCTTTGTCGATCCCTTCAACCTCGCGAGCCGTCGCCAGCCCGTGCTGTGGACCGGCACGCTCGTGCTCGCCACCTTGGCCGGCTTCGTCACCGGCAAGGTCGGCCGCCGCGTCGGCTTTTGGGAGAGCTACTTGGCGGTGCTCGTCGCGACCGCGCTCTTTGCTATCCACCTCGCCAAGGGCTGGCATGTGCTGTTCGGCTTTGGCCCCGGCCAACTCGAGACCTGGTCGCTCGTGCCCGACCTCTCGATCGGCGTGCGCTACCTCGGCCCAATGTGGGACCGCACGGTGGCGCTCGTCGCGGTCGCATCCTTTTTGCTGACGGTCTTCGGCGGCTCGCTCGCCTTTCTCTTCTTCTCCGACACGCGCCGTCTCGACGCCCGCTTCGACCTCGAGTGGTTCATAGGCTTTCGGCACCTGACGCGCGAGGGCCGCGGCATCGTCTCGCTCACCGCGCTCGTCGCGGTCATCGGTATCGCGCTCGGCGTCGGCGCGCTCGTGGCCGTGACCGCTGTGATGAGCGGCTACCAAGAGGACGTGCAGGAGAAGCTGCTCACGGTCAACCCGCACCTCGTCTTGCAGAAGTACGGCATCGACTTTAGCGAGTACGCCGACGTCGAGAAGAAGGCCGCGGCGGTGCCGGGCGTGCTCGCGACGACGCCTTACACGTTCAACGAAGCGATGTTGAGCGATGGCGAGCAAGGCCGCGGCGTGCTCATCAAGGGCATCGACCCGACGCGCGCCGGGCGGGTCACGCGCGTCGAGCAAGACCTCTGTGAGTCGGTGCCGAGCGCGGGGCACTGTGCGTACTTCCCGCCCGCCGAGCGCGAGGGCAAGCTCGCCGCGCTCTTGCGTCCGAGTGACGGCATCCCCGGCCTCGTGCTCGGCGCCGAGCTGTACCGCAAGCTTGGGCTCCCCATGGGCTCGCTCGTGCTGCTGACGACGCCCATCGGCATCGCCGCGGCGCGCAACAATACGCCGAAGCGCATGGAGTTTCGCATCACGGGCGCCTTTCGCTGCGGCATGCACGAGTTCGACGCCCGCCTCGCCTACCTCGACCTCGCCGCCTCGCAGCAGCTCATGGGCATGGGCGACACGGTCAATGGCGTCGAGGTGCGGGTCGCCGATCCCAACACCGTCGATGTGCTGTCCGTCAAAGTGCTGCGCGCCATCGGCCGCTACCCGTACCACTCGCAAGACTGGCGCGAGCTCAACAGCAGCATCTTCATGGCGTTGAACCTGCAAAAGATCGTCATGTTCCTCGTGCTCACCTTCATCGTCATCGTCGCCTCGTTCAACATCGCCTCAACGCTCTTTATGGCGGTCGTTGAGCGGGCACGCGAGATCGCGGTGCTCAAGTCGATGGGCGCGCGCGACACGAGCATCATGAAGATCTTCGTGCTGCAAGGCTGGGTGGTCGGCGGCCTCGGCACGCTGCTCGGCGTCATCGTAGGCCTGGCGTTGTGCGCCGGCCTCTCCGAGCTGTCGCTCTCCATCGCCGCCGACGTCTACATGGTCGAGTCCCTCAAGGTGCGCGTCTGGCCGCTCGAGGTGCTGCTCACGGTCGTCGCCACGCTCGTCATCGCCCACCTCGCCACCATCTACCCGGCCTTGAAGGCCGCCCGCCAACGTCCCGTCGACGCCATGCGCTACGAGTAGGTATGGGCCTGCCCGAGGCGCGGTGGTATAGGTACCCGCTATGAAAGAGTCGCTCCGTCCAGCCGTTCGTCTGCACGTCGTCATCCCGTTCTACCAGCCGATCACCTCGAGCGAAGCCGAGCTCGAGCAGCTCTGGGCGCACGCCTACGCGCCGCTCGTCGAGAAGCTCGCCGCCCACAAGGCGAAGGTCGTGCTGCACGTGTGTGGCCACCTGCTCGACTTTTTGGCCAAGCGCCGCGAGGAAACCCTCGTGACGATCAAGCGATTAGCTACGGGCAAACGCATCGAGGTGCTCGGCGGCCTGTACTACGGCGGCCTGCCGGCGCTCTTGCCGGAGCTCGACGTGCGCGGCCAGGTGCAGATGCTCTCCGAGTACTGGGAGTCGGCGCTCGGCTTTGCGCCTCCCGGGTTTTGGCTGCCCGAGCTCGGCTGGAGCGCCGAGCTGCCGCGCCTGTTGCAGGAGACCGGCCTGACCTTCGGCTTCGCGAGCCGCCTGCAAGCCGTGACGCGTCCGAACCTGGGCGGCCTCGCGGTCATCGAGCGCGGCGAGCAGCGCTTGAACGCTCTGTTGCTCGACCCGGTGCTCTCGGCGGCGCTGCCGACCCGGCCCGTCGATGAATGGATCGACGCGGCGCTCGATCGCGCGTCATCGCAGCCGGGGCCGCTCTCGGTGTGCCTGCCCGCCGAACGCTTGTTCACGCACGACGGCGAGGTGCGGCTCGGACACGAGAAGTGGCTCGACGCGTTCCTGTCGGCGATCGGCGGCGATCGCAAGGATATCGGAGCCGTGCTGCCGAGCGAAACGATGGACACGGCGAAGGTGGCGACCCCGGCTCGTTTGCACGAGCGCATGGTGGTCGAGCGCGACGGCAAACCCGCCGAGCTCGGCAGCAAGTGGGCGGCGCTCCCGGAGTCCTCGGCCGCGCTCGAGAGCATGCACCGCCGCATGCTGCGCGTCAGCGAAAAACTGCGCGAGGCGATTTCGTCCATGGAAGACGAAGAGCTCGACGACTCGTGGAGTGATAGCCTCGCGACCGCACAGCGCCTGTTGTTCGCCGCGCAGGCGCCCGATGCCTACGTGGCCGATAGCGGCGCAAGCGGCGAGAGCGTACGCGCCGCCACGCTCGCCCGGCTGCTGCGCGCCGAGTGCATGATCGACGGGCTCGTGCAGGGCTCGGACGACTGGATCGCCACCGAAGAAGAAGACTCCGACGCCGACCTCGTCGATGAAGTGTTTGCCTGCACCCGCCACCTGACGGCGTGCATCGCGCCCGCGGCGGGCGGGCAGCTGCGCGCTATCGACGACCGCATCTCGGCGGTGGCCGTGCTCGACGCCAGCCTGTCCCCATCGACGCTCGCGCACGGCGAGTGGATCGTCGAGAGCGGCGTCGCGGCGACAGACGTGCTCGCCGGCAAGGCCGCGCACCTATTCGGCAAGGCCCTGTGGCAGGTGCACGAGACGCGCATCGACGAAGAGGGCGATTGCGCCTTTCACATGCACCTCTCGGCTGAAGCCGCGCTCGACGGCGGGGGCGATCGTTCGCTCAAGATCGACAAGCGCGTGCGCGTACCTATCGACGAGGCGCTCGTCTGCATCAAGCTGCGGGCGCGCTTGACCGGCAGCCCCGAGGCCATGCTCCTCGCGCCGCTGCCGGTGCGCCTCAACGCGCCGGTCATCTCGATGGCGCACAACGGCAACGAGGTGAGCGTCACGGTGAGCGAATTGCAGGCGGTGACCACCCTGCGACTCGAGGCCGAGAGCGGCCACGCGCTCGAGCTGACCTGTGAGCCCGCCTGCGACGTGTACCTCGCAGCGCGCGGCCCGCAAGGCGTCGTGCTCATGCCGAGCTTAGCCCTGCGCGGTGACCTCGAAGCGACCTTTACCTTGCGCATCGAGCCGGTGCCGGCGTTCGAGGCCGAGGCTGTCGAGGGCGAGGAAGAAGAGGTCGAGGAAGACGCCGAAGGCTCCGAGACCGAGGACGCGAGCGACGCCGAAACCGAGGAAGAGGTCGACGGCGAAGAGACCGAAGAAGAAGACGGCGAGGCGCCCAGCGACGAAGACGAAGCGGAGTCGAGCGCCGAAGACGCGGCGGCCGGCGGCGGGCCGGCGCCCTCGAAGCGCAAGGGGCGCGACTAGCGCGGCGGCGTCGACCCTGAACCTGCGGCCGGCATACAGAACAGAGGAGTAGCGAGCGCGTGCGCGTTGTGGATTTACTGACCCACGTCCGCGACGGCGAACCCGTCGCGAAGGGCGATATCGCCGCGCTCGTGCGTGGCATCGCTTCGGGCGCCATCCCTGACTATCAGGCCGCCGCCTTCTGCATGGCGGTGTACCTGCGCGGCCTCGCCGACGACAGCACGGTGGAACTCACGCTCGCCATGCGCGACTCGGGCCGCGTCATCAACCTCGATGACGTGCCCGGCCGCAAGGTCGACAAGCACTCGACCGGTGGCGTCGGCGACAAGATCTCGCTACCGCTCGCGCCCCTCGTCGCCGCCTGCGGCGTACCGGTGCCGATGGTCAGCGGCCGTGGCCTAGGCCACACCGGCGGCACGCTCGACAAGCTCGAGGCCATTCCGGGCTTTCGCGTCGATCTGTCGGTGGATAGGTTTCGCGAGCTCGTGCGGCAGATCGGCCTGTGCCTCATCGGCCAAACCGCCGACCTCGCGCCCGCCGACAAAAAGCTCTATGCCCTGCGCGATGTGACGGCCACGGTCGAGTCGATCCCGCTCATCACGTCGTCCATCCTCTCGAAGAAGCTCGCCGAGGGCATCGACGCGCTCGTGCTCGACGTCAAGGTCGGCCGCGGAGCGTTCATGAAAGACGAGGCCTCGGCGCGGCGGCTCGCCACCTCGCTCGTGCGCGTTGGCACGGGCGCTGGGTTGCAGGTGCGCGCCCTGCTGACGCGCATGGAAGAACCCCTCGGCACGACGATCGGCAACGCCCTCGAGGTGCGCGAGTCGCTCGCCATTCTGCGCGGCGAGGGCCCCGCCGACACGACGGAGCTCACGCTGGCTCTCGGCGCTGAGATGCTCGTGCTCGGTCGGATCGCCGCATCGCTCGCCGAAGCACGCACGAAGCTCGAGGCGGCACAGCGCTCAGGGGCCGGCCTCGACAAGTTCCGTGCAGTCATCGAAGCGCAGCACGGCGATCCGCGCATCGTCGACAAACCCGCCCTCTTGCCGACGGCCAAGCAGACGACCGTCGTCAAGGCGAGCATGAGCGGCGTGCTCTCACGGATCGACGCTTACGCGCTCGGCGTCGCGGCGATGCGTCTCGGAGCGGGGCGCAGCAAGGCCGACGACACCATCGACCCAGCAGTCGGAATCGAGCTTTTTCGCCGCGTCGGCGATTCGGTGCGCGCGGGCGATGAGCTCGCGCTCATCCACCACAACACGCCGGCCGAACAGGCGGTCGCCGACACCCGCCAAGCGTACGTGATCGGCGACGAGCCCGCCCTGCAAGGGCCGCTCATCATCGACCGCATCGAGTAGCGCGGCCAATAACTTGCGCATCGCGCATCGCGAGGGCGATGATGAGGCGCTGTGACAACCTACGCGCAGATCCAAGAAGCGGCAGCGGCCATCCACGCGAAGTCACGCCCGACAGTCGGCGTCGTGCTCGGCTCCGGCCTCGGAGCGTTCGCCGAGCGCCTCGGCGCCCCCACGGTCATCCCCTACAAGCGCATCCCGCACTTTCCGGTGAGCAGCGTCGCCGGGCACGCAGGTGAGCTCGTACTCGGAAGTCTCGACGGCGTCGACTGTGCCGTGATGAGCGGGCGCGTGCACTACTACGAAGGCTACGACGTGCAACAGGTGACCTTCCCGGTGCGAGTGCTGACCGCGCTCGGCGTGCGGGCCCTCTTGGTCACCAACGCGGCCGGCGCCGCCAACCCGAGCTACGAACCCGGCGACTTCATGATCATCACCGATCACATCAACCTGACCGGGCAGAACCCGCTGCGCGGCGCCAACGACGAACGCCTCGGACCGCGCTTTCCTGACATGTCGACGGCCTATCCCCAAAAAGGCCGCCGCGCGCTACAGGACGCCGCCCGAGAGGTGGGCATCAGCCTGCACGAAGGCGTCTATGCGGGTCTCGCCGGGCCGTCGTACGAGACGCCAGCGGAGATTCGCATGTTGCAGCGCGTCGGCGCGGACGCCGTGGGCATGTCAACCGTGACCGAGGTCATCGCCGCAGTGCACGGGGGCCTGACGGTCGCCGGGCTGTCGGTCATCACCAATCGCGCCGCCGGCCTCGGCCATGCGGCCCTGTCGCACGACGAGGTCAAGGAAGTAGGAGCGAAGGTGCAGGGTGTCCTCTGCCTTCTGCTCGCCAAGGCTGCGGTTCGCCTCGCGAGAGCGGGTGAGGCAAAAGGAGTGTGAGACCTGTCATGCCCGTCGGCCCCGCGGAGCGCGCGCTCATTGATGCGGCTCTAGAAGCACGCACCCGCTCGTATGCGCCCTACTCGAAGTTCCACGTCGGCGCGGCGCTGCTTCTGCGTGACGGCCGCATCGTCACCGGCACCAACGTCGAGAACGTCTCGTACGGACTGACCGTGTGCGCCGAGCGGCACGCCATCGCGGCGGCGGTGGGCGCTGGGGCCAAACCAGGTGACGTGGTCAGCGTGGCCATCGTAGCGCTCGCCGAAGGCCCGACGCCACCCTGCGGCGCCTGCCGCCAAGTGCTCGCCGAGTTCATGTCGCCAGACGCGCACGTGCTCATGCACAACCTGCGCGACCAGCAGACTGTCACGCAAACGTTGGGTGAGCTGTTGCCGAGCGCGTTTCTCTCATTCGCGCGCTAGCCGATGAGCAGCGTGCTGCCGTCCTCGGTGGTCGGATTGGCGGCCCGCGCCCGCGCCGCTTGTCGCGCCCCGGACGCCTGCTCCCACCACGCCTCCCAGGCGCGCGTTGTCGTCTCGCGCAGCTCGGGCGGTCCATTCGGATCGAACGGGACATTGCGGCCGGAGAGCAAGGCGAGCTCGTTGTTCGCCAGCTGCGCAATCACCGCACTAGGATGGCGCAGGCTCTCGACGAGCCAGGCCGGTCGGGGTTGATTGTAGTGGCTCTGCCACCACGCGGCCCACTGCGTGACATCCTGACCAAAGGCTTGCCCGCAGATGACCGCCAACGCCGAGGCGGCCGCCCCGCCGAGCTCCGGACGGCTCGCGACCACGAGGGGGATGAGCGACGGCACGGCGTTCGGATCGCGCAATTGCCCAAGCACCTGCACCGTCGCCACCTGCGATTCGAGGATGGGTACCTTGAGCTGGTCGCGCAATCCCTGGACGATGTACGAGTAGCCGGGCTCTGCCGAGTACGTGCGCAGCGCGTCGGCCGCGAGGTAGCGATTGCGCGGCTCCGGATCGTACAAGCGCCGCGCGAGCGCCCCGAGCGCCGGCGGATACGAGACCGCGTGTAAAAAGTAGATGGCGAAGAATCGCTTGACGGCGTCGGTGCTCTCGAGGTGCGGCAACACGACCGACGCGGCGCTCGCCCCCCGGGTGCCAATGAGCTCGAGCAATCCGCTCGAGCGCCGAAACGGCAACAAGCGGGCGTCCGGCGCGAGCGGATTGTACGTCACGCGCCCGGGGAAACGCTCGCGCAGCTCGGCGTCGATAGCGGCGCCGAGGCCGATGAGACGCTCAATCGCGGCGCGGCGCGTCTCGGTGTCCTGAGCGTCGAGGCTGTCGAAGAGCAGCTCCGTCTCGTCGACGAGCGTGCCCGCGACCTCGACCGATTCGGCCGCGCGCGCCGCCACGATGTGGGCGGCGCGCTCAGCCTCGGCGATGACCTCGTCCCACGACACACTCGGAGGCGCGGCTTGACGACGCCGATTTGCCGCCGCGGCGGCCGCAGGGCCATCGGCGATGCCGGCCGTCTCGACGAGCACATCCTCCCAGTCGTCGAGGGCCTGCTCCGGGCTGTCGGTGACCTCCGCGAACGCCTTGTAGTCCTCGGTCGCATCGGCCGTCGGCGCCGCGAGCTCGACCGCCGCGACCTCACCCGCGTCCGGCGGCGGCCTGGCTACGTCATGCAGACGAGCCGTACCCCATTGCTCGGCGCCACTCGTCGCCGGCGACACCGCGACCCCCGCGAGCGCCGCCTGCAGCGGCAAGGCCGAAGGAAGCGGTGGCTCGACGGCCGGCGGCGGCGAGAGGCCGATGCCCGCGTCATCGACGAGCCACGACTCATCGTCGGGCGCCGCGACGGGCTGCGCGGCGGCGAGCGGTGGCGCGCCAGGGGCGGCCACTGGCGCGTTGCCGCCAACGCTCGCCGCCGGGAGAGTGCCCGACTGAGTGTCGATGAGGCGCTGGGCCGTGGCCTTGCGCTTGCGGATCAAACCCTCGAGACCAATGCCGGCGCGCTGCGCGAGAAGCAGCACGGCGGCGACGCGTTTCGACGAGACGGCCGTGGCGCCGTTGTCGGCCCACAAGATGGCAGCGATCTTGCCACCGACCGAGATGGGGGCGAGCAACGCGGCGCGCGGTGCGACACGACCCATGTCGGAGAGCAACTGCGCGTTCACCGAGTTCTGGGGCAAGGGGCCGAGATAATGCCCCCCCGTGGCGTAGATGGTTTGGAACACCGAGGGCAACTCGACGCTCAGGCTCAAGCGCACGAGTCGCTGCGTCGCTTCGGTGGTCGTGCCACGCCAGCCGCGCACCGTGCCGCCCTGCACCGAAAACAAGGCCGCGTAGTCGAACACCGCCAGGGCCGCGCCGAGCAGGATCTCGACGATCGAGTCGCGGTCACTCGCCGACTCGAGCCGCGCCAGTAGGCCCTTGATGTCGAGGCCGCCACGGCCCCGATCACCACGCGCCCGCGCCGGAGCGATGTGGCCGCTCGACAGTCCCCAAGACAAGACGTGCTCACCGCCCGACGGGCTGCTGCTCGGCGCGCGCTTCGGCAGAGTGTTGTCGAGCTTCTGCAGGAGCGTCACGAAACGCGGCAAGAGCGCCGTGCGGTAGAGCTGGTGCATCGCGTAGTGCAGGCGGACTTCGGTCGTCACGAGGGGTTTCGGCCGCAGTTGCAGGCGCTCGGCGATGCGCTCGAGCAACTGCGGATCCGGCACGCTGTTGAGCAGAACCCAGAAATCCTGCTCGACGAGACGATACGGCACGAGATGATAAGTCTCGGCGAAGACGAGCGGAAACAGGCGCGACATGTGCGCGCCGATTTGATCGATCTGCTCGCGACCTACGGCGGGCGCACCGAGCGCTTGGCTCAGGGCGGCGAGCACGTCCGTCTCACTCTGCGTGCCGATCTCGAGCAGGTTCGTATCGAGGCTGCCGCCGAAGACAACCTGGCGCTGCAGAGCCTCCTGTAGCGCCTCGGCGGTCACGAGCCCGGTCGAAAGCAAGAGTTGCGCGAGATCAGTGGCCATGAGTCAAAACGCCGCCGACAGAACGTAAGGGAACATGACGGTCACAGGCTCGCCATTGAAGCGTGGGAACTTCCAGCCCCGAACGCGCCGCAGAGTGCACGCGCCAAGAGCTGACGTGCGCAGGCGCTCGGTGCTAATGATCGCGTCGACGATCGAGCCGTCGGCGGCGATGGTCATCTGCACGTCCATGCGACCGCTCGGCTTCTCGCCCTTCTTGAAGGCGTCCTCGAGGCACAGCTTCATGGCACGGGCGTTGTCGCTGATAACCTTGTAGATCGCCTCCTGCGTCAGGCCGGCCGGCAGATTGGGCGTCTGGATGTCGCCCGGCTCGACGAGCTTGAGACCCACCTCGCGCTTACGCACGTCGCCGAACACGTCGGCGGCCAGGGCGCGCTCTTTGGCGTTGAGAGCCGCAGTGTCTGCAACGCCCTGCGTCGATACCGCAGCAGCAACGGCATCGCTCACCCCGTTTGGCCTGCCGGCCCCCGCGACTTCGTCACGCGCGTCGGCCGCCCCGCCACCACGCGCGTCCTTCGCGGCCCCGTTCGTCCGCCGTGCGGAGCGAAACCGCAGGCCCTCGAGGCGGCTCTGCAAACGATGGCGCTCGTCGGCCGACAGCCCGCCCGCAGTGAGCCTCGACTCGACGCGCGCGAGAGCTCGATCGACGTTGGGGTCCACAAACCCTGTCACATCGTAGACGACGCCCATGCCGGGCAGCGTGTAGATGCCGGCCACATCGAGCCCGACAAGCACACCAAGGATCGCAACGACACCGACGGCCACGGCCGCCCAGATCTTGTTCATACGCCGCTGTCGATAGATCCCGGAGTTGGCGATGAACACCCGGGTCGCCTCGCCCGGCGGTGCGTCGAGGTCGCCCGTTGGTGGGCGGTCGAACGTTGGCACGCTGCGCGGCGTCTCGAGCAGCACCGGCTCCTCGCCGTCGAGCAAGGGGTCGCCAAGGGCGCTATCTTCGAGGAGCGTCGGGATGACCGCGGGAGTGGACGAAGGGACGGCCGCAGGGGCAACCGGCCGCGGCTGCACGGTCGTCGCGGCATGATCGGCGCTCGCCTCGGCGCCACCCGTACCGAGCGCGACGCGCAGCTGTGCGGCCGACATCATCGCCGTTGCCTCGGTCACCGTCGGCGCTGCCGGTGCGACCGTCGGCGGCGGTGGTTTGGTCTTGGCCACGTGATCGCGCAATTGCGCCGCTGGCATGACCTTCGTAGGAACCCCGGTCGGCTCGGCCGGCGCGCTTCGCGCCACTTCGTCGCGCAGTTGCGCCGCCGACATCATGACTGTGGCGGCGGCGCTCGACCCGAGGGGCGGGGCTGTCGGCTTCTTGGCCCGCCACTTGGCGTCGCCGGCGCTCGCTGCCGCGGCCGCAAACTCCGGCAACGTGGCAAGGCGTTGCCACTCGGCCATGCCGTCACACCAAGCGTGCGTGCGACCATCGGCCTCGGCGCGGGTGATGAGATCCGCAACCTCAGCGCTCGTAAACGGGCCCTGCTGGCTTCCCGCTATGACCAGGTGCCACTCGACGGCCGGCGCGACAGCGGCCGGGGCGTCGGGCGCACGCATCCCATCGGACGAACTGGCCATCGCACGAATCTCGGCGAGCGATGCGACACGCGTCGAGGCCACGGGCTTCTCCGGCTCCGTCGCCGCGGCCGACGACTGTGACGTCACGGAGGCCTGGGCCATCGCCCGCACCTCAGCAAGCGAAGAGATACGCGTCGACGCCGCTGGGGCCGGTTGCTTGGACGCGCTGTCGCTCGCGGGCACGCCACCCTCGACAACGCCGTCACGCTGCAAGCGAATGACGTTGCCGCAGGTCTTGCAGGCGAAGCGCAGCGCGGCGCCGGCCGGCACCTTATCGTCGGCGAGCGTGTAGCGCGTAGCGCACTGCGGACAGGAGAATTTCAAAAGCCCACCGACTCGTCTACCCTTACGGGAACCCGTTCTTAGAACACAACGCCGTCCGTGTCGACGAGGCCGCGCTGACCCGCATCGGGTGGCGCCTGCGTGCCGAAACCGGGAGGAGGCCGAGGGATGAAGGTGCGATAGAAGCGGTCGAGGTCCGGCGCGAGCTGCGCGCTCATGGCCTCGAAGCACTCGAAATGGAAGTTGAAGGCCTCCTCGCCGCGCACGACGAAGATCTCCTCGACCGCGCGCGGATACTGGATGTTGCCCTGGAAGTAGTAGACGCCTGCGACCTCGGCGCCCGGCAGACCCGCGATCTGCACGTCACGTCGCGGCCCCTCTTTGAAGCCCGGCAACGTGCGCAGGCGGTGCTCGAGCGCGTTGAGCAAAAGCTGCCGTGGATGCGCCCCGGCCGGCACCTTCATGCGGCGCACGAACAAGCTGGCGTCCGCGGCCGCGTGACGAAACTCGACCGTGCTCGGATCCTTGTCGTTGAGGACAACCTGCCAGCCGGGCGAAATCTCGAGCGCAAACACGCGCTCCGGCGCCACCCACGGCGGCATTCTCTGACGCTCCTGCGCCGACACCGCAGGTGTCATGCCGACGACCAGCAGTGCGCAAGAGAGCCGCAAGAAGTGAAAACATCGCGCCATGAAGACTCCTATGTCAGCCCATCGTAGCAGAAGGCCAGCCGCCGACGAAAGGCGAGAGCGACACCTTGGCGGCCCCGTCTTGATCGACCTTCGACGCGCGCGCTCGCCGCTGCCTGATGGCGCGAGCCCACGCGCTACGTCACAGACGACTGAGTACTGCCGACCGCACACGCACGACTTCGCCCGTCGTCACCTCGACCACGCCACCGGGCCCGCGCACGCACAACGCGCCAGAATCGCTGATACCGCAGGCCTCGCCTTGCACCGACCCGGTCGCACTCTCAGCGCGAACGTGCTCGCCGAGGAGCGCATCGGCCTGTCGCCACTCGCGTAGCGCCGGGCCGCACCCCTTGGCAAGCCACTCGACGTAGGCCCGGTCGAGCTCTGCCGCCGTCGCGGCGAGCACTGCTTCGTAGTCCTGCGGCGCCGCACCAGGCGCCACCTCGTCGAGGCCGACATAATGACCGAGCGCGTCCTCGTCTCGGACGGCCCGCACGTCGAGGTCAGCGCGTCGCCTGACGTTGAGGCCAAGGCCGGCGAAAACGAGCGGCTCGCGGCCCCCGATATCGTCGCCCTCGAGCAGCACCCCGCACAGCTTGCCTTCGCCTACGACGACATCATTCGGCCACTTGAGCATGGCGGCGTCCGCCCCGAGCCGACGCGCCGCTCGCAGCGCCGCTACACCGGCAACGAGAGCGAGGAAGGCCAAAGGCGGGCCGTCGAGCGGCGCAGGCGGGCGCCAGATGGCAGTCAACCAAATGCCGGCGCGCGACGGTGAAAGCCAAGCGCGACCACGTCGGCCGCGTCCAGCCGTCTGCGCGGCAGCGACCACGAGCGTGCGCGACGGCGCACCCGCCGCCGCTCGTGCCCGGGCCACCTGCATCGTGCTGTCGACGGTTTCGTAGCGCTCGATGATCAAGGCCACGGCCTTCCTCGCTGCTAGGACGCGATCTCTAGGCTCAGATCTGCAGGTCGCACACTATGGGTGAGCGCACCGAGCGAGATGCGATCGACGCCGGTCCTAGCGACAGCGGCGATGTTCGCCTGTGTGATGCCCCCAGAGGCCTCGAGCATGACGCGACCCTCGACGCGGCGCACCGCCTCAGCTATGGCTTCGACCTCGAAGTTGTCGAGCAAGATGATGTCGGGCCCGGCGCCAAGTGCCTCATCGAGCTGCTCGAGGCCGTCGATCTCCACCTCAACCGGCATTTTGCGAGCGACCCGCGCCCGAGCAAGCGCCACCGCACGCGCGATCGAGCCGGCGCCGGCCACGTGATTGTCCTTGATGAGCACGGCGTCGAAGAGCCCGACGCGGTGGTTCTCGGCGCCACCGCAGCGCACCGCGGCCTTGTCGAGCCGCCTCCACCCGGGCAGGGTCTTGCGCGTGTCGAAAATGCGCGCCTTGCAGCCCTCGGGCACCGCCTCGACCGCCGCGCGCGCCGCCGTGGCGATGCCGCAAAGACGCATCAGAAAATTGAGCGCGCAACGCTCACCGGTGAGAATCGCGCGCAGATCGCCGCGCATCCGACACAACGTGGCGCCGGCGAGCGCACTCGCCCCGTCGCTGACCACGCTCTCGAACTCGAGGTTGGCATCGAAGAAGCGCAGGACGAGCTCGGCCATGGCGAGACCGGCCACGACCGTCGGCGTTCTCGTGATGATCGCGGCCGCGCCGGGGGTCGCCGCGGCAAAGATCGCCTGCGTCGTCACGTCGCCGGTACCCACATCTTCGGCGATGGCCACGGCCACGAGCTGCTGGACCTCACGCATGCTGATGACTGCGTGCCAATCGACCGGCGCTGCTTGCGTCATGGCACGAGGCCCTAGCATCCCGGCTCGCCACTGGCAACGAGAGGGTGGTATACAAATCGGTCATGCGGTGCGCGGGTAGCGCCAAAGGAAGCGCGCAATGAGCTCGGTGCAACAAGACGCGGCGGCGTCGCTCGGCGACGCGACCCACGAGCCCGGCGGCACGCCGCCAGGCGCTGGCGCGGCGCCGCGGCCTGCGTTTCGCGTTCCAGCCACCTTTCGCGTCGAATACAGGCTCGGCGGCCGGCGCATGGTCTCGTTCATGGCCAACCTTTCGCTGCATGGCATGTTGCTGCGCAGCGCCGGCGGCCTGACACAGGGTGAGCGTCACGAGTTTTCACTGTTCTTCGACGGCCTTCCGGAACCACTGTCAGTGCAAGGCGACGTGGCGAGCAGCGCCGCCGGTGAGGGCGCCGTCGACATCGCCTTCGTCGCGGCGCAGCCGGCGAGCGCAGCCTTGCGTCACTATATCGAAGCCGAGATAGCCACCAAGCTCGAGAAGGCAGTCGCCGGCGCGCGCCCGAGCGCCGGCAAGGTCATCGAGCTCGCGTGGCTCTACCATGAGCTCGGCCGCGACGACGACGCGCTGGCTCTCTATCGACGCGGCCTGCTCGTGCACCACCGCGACGTCAACCTGCACGAGAACGCCGTCGAGCTCTTCGATGCCGTCGTCAACTCGAGCGGCGCAGGCAACGAGGCTCTGCTCGGCGAGCTCGCGGCGCTCGTCGAGGCCGCGCGGTCCCTCGGGGCGAGCCCGCGCGTGGTTGCCGCGGGCGAAAAGCTGACCGAGATGCGCCAGGCCGCCACGCTATCGCGCGAGACCGAGCGTACGCAGCAAGAGTTGGCGCGCATAGAGCAGGAGACAGCGCGCCGGGTCGAGACGATTCTGCGCGAGCGCGCGGCGAGCGGACAAGACACCCTCGTCGAACAGACGCAAGGGCTCGCGGCACGCGAGGCGGAGGTGCAGGCGCGCGAGGAGGCCGCGCTCGAGCGCGAGCGCGGCCTCGGCGAACGCGAGCAGCAGCTCGCGGCCCAGGGCGCCGACCTCACGGCGCGCGAGCAACAGGCGCAACGAGCGACGCAGGCGGCGGAGCAGGAGAAGACCGAGCTCTACGCGGCCCATCACTCGCTCGCGGCCGAGCGCGAGGCGCTAGCGCAAGAACGCGCCGCCATCGGGCGTAGCGCCGATGAGTGGCAAGCGACGCTGGCCCGGGCGCAGGCCGATGTCGAGGTGGAGCGCCGACGCGAGGGCGCACTGACCCACGAGACCGAAGCCGCGCGGGCCGGGCTCGCGGTCAAGGATCAAGAGATCGAACGCCTGCGCCGCGCCGGCGACGAGCTGCGCGCAGCGGCGCAGGCGAGCGACGAGAGCTTGCGCCAACGAGCACACGACTTTGCCGAGCGCGAGCAGGAAGACGGCAGGCGCAAAGCGGCGCTCGACTCGCTCGAGACGGCGTTGGCGGCGCGCAGCTCGGAACTCGAGATGCTCGGCGCCACGCAGAAAGCGCGCAACGCTGAGCTGGCGACCGGGCTCGACGCCCTCTCGACAAGAGAAGAGGCGCTGCGAGGCGCGAACGAGACCTATACCGCACGCGCGCAGCAACTCGCCGAGCGCGAGCGGCTCGTCACCGCGCACGAACGCGAGCTCGCCAAGCACCTCGAGACCTTGCCTGCGCTGCACACGCTGGAGGGCGAGCGCGACGAGCTGCGGCGAACAGGCGACGCCACGGCGAAAGAGCTTGTCCGCATCACCGCGGCCTGGCGCGCAGCGCAGGGCGAGGTGGCGGCCCTGACCCAAGGCCGGGCCGACGTTACGGGCGAGCGCGACCGCTGGCAGCTCGCCCACGCCGAGGCGAGCGCGCTGCGCGACGAGCTCGCGGGTAGGCTCCAAGCCCTCGAGCAGGCGCGCCTCACGACGGAGGCCTCCCTTGCGACGCTGCGCGCCGAGCTTAGCACGACCGCTGCGGCGCGCGAGGCCGCCCTCGCCGAGCTGGCGCAGGCGCAGAGCGGCGCCACGTTCTGGGCGTCCGAAGCCGAGGCCCTGCGCCTGCGCGCTGAAGGCGCGGAGGCGGCGCGCAACGAGTTCGAGCACTACTACAACGACGCGCGCTTGCAGGCGGAGGTCGCCGTTTCCGTGCGCAGCGAGCTCGAGCGGGACCTCGCGCACGCGCGGCAAGAGTCCGCGGCGAGTGTCGGCGAGCGCTCGTCGGTCATCAGCGCTCGCGCCCAAGATATGGCCGAGTTCTCTGCGGCGCTCGAGACGGCTCAGCACGAGGTCATGCACCTGCGCGAACAGCGCGACCTCGACGCGATGACGCGCGCCGAGCTCGATCGTCAGGTCGCCGACTTGCGCGAGCGCGTGACCGCACTCACTGCCGAACGTTCCGACGTCGAAGCGGCGCACGTGCGGCTCGCGACCGAGCGCCAAGCGCTCCAAGCAGCGCAAGAGCAGGCCGGTCAGACGAAGGTCTTGCACGCCTCATTCGAAGCGCGCATCGCCGAGCAGCAGGCCGCGTTTGAGCGCCAGCGCACGGCGCTGCACGAAGAGCGTCGCGTTCTCGACGAGACGCGTCGGGTCCTCGAGCTCGAGGCCAACGAGCTACGCATGGAGCGCGAGGTGCTCACCTTCGACGGGCAGCAGATCGAAAACTACAAGGTGGCCCTCGAGATGCACGCCCGCGACCTCGAGGCCACGCGCGACGTGCTGGCCGAGAACTTCTCGGCGCAGCAGCGGCGCGCCAACGAAATCGCGGCCCAAATGCTGAGCGTCGGCGACGAGCGCGCCACCGCGCGCGCCGAGATGGCATCGCTGCGCCAAGCGCTCGGCGCCGCCACCGCGAAGGCGGCGGCGAGTGAACGACGCTTAGCGGCGGTGACGCAAGAGCTGCAAAGCCTCAAGCCGGCGGCGCGGGCCCTCGCGCCGACAGCAGGCGACGTGACGAGCGTCGTGCCGAGCGTAGGCGATCACGATGACCTTCTCGAGCGATTCAATCAGGGCACGCAATCGCGCCAGGCCCGACGCCGTTTTGCGGCTGCGGCTGCGGCCATGGCGGTGGGTCTCGCAATCCTCGCCATACTCATAGCTTACGCCCTGCGGCCGGCACCGCAGGGCGTCGACGCGACCACCGAGCCGGCGACTCGCCCGTCACAATCGCAGCCGAAGCCGAGGGGCGAGCCGCCACTCGAGCGTGGTCGCGGCGAGCGACACGCGCCCGACACTCACTAGACGTCTAAGCCGGAGGCGGAGGCGGAGGCGGGGGCGGCGTCGAGCGGAAGTAGCCAGCGAGCTGCGGCACCTGGGCGGCCGGTGTCCAGGCGGCCATGCCGGCGGTCCACACGAGCGTGGTCGGCTGCACCTGGCCCTGACCGATCGCCGCAACGAGCTGGTTCATCTCGAAGGGGCCCTGGTTCTGGCCATTGACCGTCATGTGCCAGGCCGCCGCCGGGGGCGGAGGAGGTGGCGGCGCCATGCCGCCCATAGGCTGCCCGGCAGGCGGCGCCATGGCCTGACCCATCTGCTGCGCCATGGCGTAGCCCATGCCCATGCCGACGCCCGAGGCCGCGAGGCCCCCTTGGTTCTGCGCCGAGGCCAGCATGGCGTTGCCCATCTGAAACTGCTGGAACTTGTTCATATCGCCGATGACGCCCATGCTGGTGCGCGTATCGAGGGCCTTCTCCACCTCGGGCGGCAACGACACATTGACAATGAGGAGCTGCGGCAGATCGAGGCCGTACTCGTCGTCGATCTTCTCGAGCACCTTCTTGCGCAGAGTCTCAGAGAGCGTGCTCAAGTTGCCGGCCAAATCGAGCGCCGCGATCTTGGACTCACCGATGAGCTGCGAGAAGGCCGTGCAGATGAGCGAGCGCATGAGCTCGCCGAGCTCGTCGGTCTCGAAGACGCCGTCGGTGCCGACGAGCTCCTTGACGAGCTGCTTCGGGTCGACGGCGCGCAAGGCGTAGCTGCCGAAGGCGCGCAGGCGAATCGGACCGAAGTCGGCGTCGCGCAGCATCACCGGATTGGGCGTGCCCCACTTGAGATCGGTCACCTGCCGCGTGCTGACGAAATAAACTTCGGCCTTGAACGGGCTATTGAAGCCGTGCTTCCAGCCGAGGAGCGTGCTCATGATGGGCAGGTTCTTGGTCTCGAGCGTGTACTGACCGGGCTCGAAGACATCGGCGATGCGGCCCTGATTGATGAAGAGCGCCTTTTGCCCCGGGCGCACGATGAGCTGCGCGCCGTTCTTGATCTCGTTCTGATAGCGCGGGAAGCGCCACACGAGCGTGTGCGCGTCGTCATCGACCCACTCGACAATGTCGACGATCTCGCCGCGAATCTTGTCCATCAAGCCCATGGTGCCTCCTCGCAGGATCGCTGCGTAGAGCGCGACCCTGCCACAGCGGACGGCAAGAGCCAAGGACACACCGATGTGAGCGCTTTGCCGAGCGTGTGGCGAGGGCGCCAGACCACCACGAGAGCGGGCACACGGCAGTTGTGCCACTACCCCTGGCGCGAATATGACAGAACTGCATGCCGACCAGTCACGCTCACGAGCTCACACCGGGCGACGTCTTCCCGACGCTCGACTCGAACCCGTACTATATCGTCGTGCCGCCGTGGGTGCGCACGTCAGCGGGCGTCAAGGTCATGCACCAGCTCGCACATGTCTTGAACCTCAAGGGCTACTACGCCTACCTCGTCACCCCAAAGACCGGCCCGTACGTGCTCACGCGCCTGCTCACCGAGGACGCCCTGCGAGCGCACTTCGACGCCGGACGCACGCCGATCGTGGTCTACTCGGAGACCTTGCACGGTAACCCCTTCCACGCGCGCTGCGTGGTGCGCTTTCTCGGCAACTTCCCGGGGCTGCTCGGCGGCCCAGCGAGTTTCCCCGAAGACGAGCTCGTCTTTGGCTACGCCCGCGAGGTCCTCGCTACCCTGCCAGAGCGCTACCGCGACAATGTGCTGTGCATGCCGGGATCGGACTTCAACATCTTTCATCCGCCCGCCGTCGAGCGCGAACGTCACGGAGCGTGCTACTACGCCGGCAAGTACCGCTACTTCCACGGCAAGCAGACCCTGCCGATTACCGAGGACGCCACCGAGATCACGCGCGATCGGCCAGCCTCGCAGACACCCCAACAGCTCGCCGAGATGTTTTGGCAGAGCGCGGCCTTCTACTGCTATGAGAATTCGGCCCTCTCGATGGAGGCGGCGATGTGCGGCTGTCCGGCCATCCTGCTGCCCAACGAACACTTTCGCGAGATCATCGCCAAAGACGAGGTCGCCAACTGCGGACTCGCGTGGGGTACTGACCGAGACGAAGTGGCGCGCGCCCGGCGCGACGTCGCGCACGCCTTTGACACGTACATGGAACGCTTCCCGCGCTTCTTCGCGCAGCTCGACCACTTCATCGAGGTCACGCAGGCCCGGGCGGGCGCGCTCGAATACGTGACGCCGCTCATTCGCGAGCGCTTGCCCTTCGAAGGACGCGACAACATCATCGGCGAGTTCGCGCCACGACCAGTGCCACGCGGCATCTCGAAGCGCGTGTTCACGATCATCGCGGTCGCGGCGCAGTTGATGATCGACGACGGCTTTGTGGGCGTGTGCAAGAAGGTGCTGCGCAACCTGCGCGCCGGTGGCTTTTCAGCCGTGCGCGGACGCGTCGATGCCGTGTTTCGGCGCATGTAGCCCCGGCATCGCCAAGGCGAGGCACGAGCCTTAGCACCCCCACGCGATTGCCCCACCGGATCGCTGTGCTATGCTCGGCCGCGCTCATGACCGCGCTCGATCGCTTGGCCCTCCTCGGCCGCCACCGCCAGCTCGTCTACTGCCTCGTGTCGCGCGACTTGCGCGTGCGCTACAAGCGCAGTGTGCTCGGCGTCTTGTGGGCGTTTGCCGAGCCGCTCGTGCTCATGCTGCTCTACAGCGTCGTCTTCTCACTGCTGCTGCGCGTGCAAACGCCCGCCTACCCGGCCTTCGCCCTCGCGGGCGTGGTCGTATGGGGTTTCTTGCACACCGGCGTCACCTACTCGCTCTCTTCGATCACGCAGAACGCCAACTTGGTCAAGAAGATCTACTTTCCGCGCGAGATCTTGCCGCTCGCCATGGTGCTCGGTCGCGCCGTGCACTTTCTCTTGTCGTTGTTCCTGCTCGTGCCATTCCTCATCGCCTTTGACATCCGACCGACGCCGTACCTGCTGCTCTTACCGCTGCTCGTTCTCATCCAGCTCGTGCTCGTACTCGGCCTGGCGCTGCTCTTCTCGGCCGTGAGCACGCTGTACGAAGACGTGGGGTTTCTCGTCAACTTCGCCTTCAGCGGCCTATTCTATCTCTCGCCCGTCGTATACCCGGTCGAGCTCGTGCCGGCGCGTTTCCAAACGCTCTACCTCGCCAACCCCATCGCGGCGCTCATCACGAGCTATCGCGCGGTGATCATTTCGGGGACGCCGCCGCCGTGGACGGCGCTCGGCTTGGCCGCGTTCACGTCGGTGCTCGCGCTCGCGCTCGGTCTCTTCGTCTTTCGCCGCGTCGAGTGGTCCTTCGCCGAGGTGCTCTGACGCATGGGCGCCGCGACGATTCGAGTCACTGAGCTGTGCAAGAGCTTTCGCGTGGCGCGCCAGCCGCAACGCAGCCTCAAGGAGACAGCCATTCGCCTGCTGACGCGGCGGCTCGAGTACGACACGTTTCTCGCCCTCGACAAGGTCACGCTCGAGATTCGTGCCGGCGAGGCCGTGGCGATCATCGGCGCCAACGGCTCGGGCAAGAGCACGCTGTTCAAGCTCATCAGCGGGATCCTGCGCCCGACTTCGGGCACCGTGCACGTCTCGGGTCGGGTCTCGCCGCTCATCGAGCTGTCTTCGGGCTTTCACCCCGAGCTCTCGGGGGTCGAGAACGTCTACCTGAACGGCGCCATCTTCGGCATGCGGCGGGCCGAGATTGCCGCCCGCCTCGGGGCCATCGAGCGCTTCGCCGATATCGGCGACTTCATCTATGCGCCGGTGCGCACCTACTCGTCGGGCATGTTGGCGCGGCTCGCCTTCGCGGTGGCCATCAATGTCGAGGCCGACGCGCTGCTCATCGACGAGGTGCTGGCGGTCGGCGATGCGCAGTTCCAAGCGCGCTGCCTGGCCAAGATCGACGAGCTCAAGGCCGCTGGCGTCACCATCGTCTATGTCTCGCACGACATGGGTTCGGTCGAGCGCATCGCCGATAAGGTGGTGCTGCTCGAGCACGGCCGCGTGCGCCGCACGGGCGCGGCGCGCCCGGTCATCGAAGAGTATCTCGCTGCGGCGCGTGAGGGCTCGGCGAACGCGGCTGCCGGAGCATGAACGAGCGCGGCCCTCGAGGCGCGAACGAGCGCGAGTCCACAGACATGGACAAGCGCGGCGCCCGAAGCGCCGACGACCGCGCCGCCGCCCTACCCGAGCGCCCCTTGCGCGTCGCCTACCTCGCCCTCGCGAATGCCCATGGGCCGACGAGCCGCTACCGGGCCTATCAGCTCGCCGCGCCCTTGCGCGCCTGCGGCATCGAGGTCGAGATCTTGCCGGCGCTCGGTGCCTCATACTTCGCTGCTGGCGCTCACGTGCGCCTGCTGCGCCCGGTCATCAAGGCAGGCGCCGCCACGGCGGCCTTGCTACGACGCATCACGCAGCTCGGACGCCTCGCGACAGCCGACCTCGTCATAATCGAGCGCGAGTCCTTTCCGTATGCCCCAGCGCTCATCGAGGCCTGGCTCGCCCGGCACGGCGGCTATGTCCTCGAGCTCGACGACGCCATCTACTTGGCTCGCGGCCGACGGCACAAGTACGACGCTATGGTGCGCCGAGCGCGCGCCATCATCGTCGGCAACGCCGAACTCGCGCGCTATGCCAGCCGGCACAACGCCGACGTGACGGTGGTGCCGACCGTCATCGACACGACCTGCTACGCGGCGAAGCCTTCGTATGCACTCGGCGCGCCGCCGCGCCTCGGTTGGGTCGGCCTGCCGTTCAACTTCTTCCACCTCGCCTCAATCTCGCCGTCCTTGCGCCGCGCGCATGACGAACTCGGGGCACAGCTCGTCGTCGTCTCCTCGCGCCCCCCGCGCCTCCCGCTGCCCTTCGACTTCGTGCCCTGGCAGGAAGCGAGCGAAGCCGAGCACATCGCCGCCTTCGATGTCGGCCTCATGCCTCTCGTCGACTCGGCCTTCGCACGCGGCAAGTGCGGGCTCAAGCTGTTGCAGTACATGGCCGCCGGTGTACCCGCCGTGGCCTCGCCGGTTGGCGTCAACGCCGAGATTGTGCAGCACGACAAAAACGGCCTGCTCGCGCGCGACGGCAACGAATGGCTCGCCGCCGTGCGCCTGTTGCTCGCCGACGAGCCCCTGCGCGCGCGGCTCGGCAAGGCGGCGCGACTGCGTGTCGAGACCGACTACTCGCTCTCGGCCTGGGCACCGCGCGTCGCCGCGCTCTATCGGCGCCTCGCAGCGCAATGACCTCAAACTGGACCGTGAGTCGGCAGAGCGGTCCTCCGCTCGGGCAGCACGAGGCGATTTGCGCTAGGCCGCATGCCTCAACCACTGCAGAATGGCCTGGCGCAATGCGGCGTGCAGGGTGAGGCCCTCCTTCTTGGCGCGCTGTTCCAAACGGTCCCAGACAATGTCAGGAAAACGCACGGAGCGCGGTCGTGTGCCACCCACCTCCAGCAACTTCTTAGGGCGACCCCGGCCAACCTGAACAACGAGCCCCTCTTTAGCGATGCGGGCGGCATAGCTATTGCTGCGCACCCGTGCCTTGCCGAAATCGATCTCCGGAATCTCCTTCAACGAGCCGCGCGTTGGATCAGCGTGCTGCCTATTCTTCGCCGTCTTCATAGTGCCTCCGCTCGTGTTTCGTCGCGCGCCTTGCGCTGATGATTCGAACCTCGCCCTCGCGTGCCTCGACAAAAACCGTCAGTAGAATCCGACCGGAGACTGCCTGACCGACGATGAGTGACCGGTCTGCATGCCGAAGATCCTCAACGATGAGGGCCAGAGGATCGACAAACACAGTTGCTGCGTCCTCGAAAGCCACGCCGTGCTTGCGCAAGTTTAGCGCCGCCTTGCCTGGGTCCCACGAGAAGTACACCCACGGTAGTGTATTACACTAAATGCGTAGACGCAAGGCGAAGGAACAGGCGAAGGAACGTTGCGCGACGGGGACGGGCAAAGACGTACCGTGCAGTCGACACGTTGTTGGGGCGGGCGGCCCCAGGGCGGCTCTGCGCAGAGCAGTCGAGTTCGCTAAGCGGCCAACGCCCCGTTCCCCTTTCCAAAGACGACCTCACCCTTTGCCACATCGACCCGCACGGTATCGCCATCGACAAAGCGGCCGGCGAGGATGGCCGAGGCGAGTGGATTCTGTACGTGGCGCTGCAGCGTGCGTTTGAGCGGTCGCGCCCCATAGACCGGATCGTAGCCCTCGCGCGCCAGCATCTCCTTGCAGGCATCGCTGACCTCGAGTCCGAGCCGCCGCTCAGCGAGCAGCGCACGCAAATGCCCGATCTGAAGATCGAGGATGCGCACGATCTCGGCCTCGCCGAGTGACTTGAAGATGACGACGTCGTCGATGCGATTGAGAAACTCGGGCTTGAACTGCCGGCGCAGCGCCTCCATCGCCAACTCGCGCACGCGCGCCTCGTCGTCACGCCCGGCATGCTGCGAGATAGCCTCGGAGCCGACGTTCGAGGTCATGATGAGCACGCTGTTGCGAAAGTCGACCGTGCGCCCTTGGCCATCGGTCAGGCGCCCGTCCTCGAGCACCTGCAACAAGACATTGAAGACGTCGGGGTGGGCCTTCTCGATCTCGTCGAAGAGCACGACGGCGTAAGGACGCCTGCGCACGGCCTCGGTGAGCTGACCACCCTCGTCGTAGCCGACGTAGCCCGGCGGCGCGCCGATGAGCCGCGAGACGGCGTGCTTCTCCATATACTCGCTCATGTCGATGCGCACCATCGCCTGCTCGTCATCGAAGAGGAACTCGGCGAGCGCGCGCGCCGTCTCGGTCTTGCCGACGCCGGTCGGGCCCATGAACAAGAAGCTACCGACCGGGCGCTTCGCGTCCGAGAGGCCAGCGCGGCTGCGGCGCACGGCGTCGGCGACCGCGGCGAGCGCGGCCGCTTGGCCGACCACCCGGCGCGTGAGCTGCTCCTCCATGTGCAAGAGCTTGTCGCGCTCGCCCTGCAGCATCTTCGCGACCGGCACGCCCGTCCAGCGCGAGACAATCTTGGCCACCTCCTCGTCGGTCACCTCCTCGCGCAACATGCGCTGCGCACCGCCCGAAATCCGCTCCTCGAGCGCTGCCTGCTGCTTCTCGAGCTCGGGGATGCGACCGTACTTGAGCTCGGCGGCGACGCTGAGGTCGCCCTGACGCTCGGCATCAGCCTGTGCCGTGCGCAGTCGCTCGAGCTCTTCTTTTTGGCCGCGCGCGCGATTGAGCGCCTCGACCTCGTGCTGCCAGGTCGCACGCAGCGCCGCGTCCTCCTCCTTGTGCTCGGCGAGCTCGCGCTCGATGACGAGGAGACGGGCGCGCGAGCCGTCGTCGCTCTCTTTGCGCAACGCCTGCTTTTCAATCTCGAGCTGAATGATCTTGCGGTGCAGCTCGTCAATCTCGTTGGGCATCGAGTCCATCTGCAAGCGCAGGTTGCTGCCCGCCTCGTCGATGAGGTCGATCGCCTTATCGGGCAGGAACCGGTCGGTGATGTAGCGGTCGGAGAGCCGCGCCGCGGCGATGATGGCGCTGTCGGCGATGCGCACGCCGTGATGGATCTCGTAGCGCTCCTTGAGGCCGCGCAAGATCGACACCGTGTCCTCGACTGACGGCGCCTGCACCATCACCGGCGCGAAGCGTCGCTCGAGCGCCGCGTCCTTCTCGATGTGCTTGCGGTACTCGTCCAAGGTGGTGGCGCCGATGCAGTGCAGCTCGCCGCGTGCCAAAGCGGGCTTGAGCATGTTGGAGGCGTCCATGGCGCCCTCGGCGGCGCCGGCGCCGACGAGCGTATGCAGCTCGTCGATGAACAAGATGACCTCGCCCTCACTCTCGATGACCTCTTTGAGCACGGCCTTGAGGCGATCCTCGAACTCACCGCGGTACTTGGCCCCGGCGACGAGGGCGCCCAAGTCGAGCACGATGAGGCGCCGGTTGCGAATGCCGAGCGGCACGTCGCCATCGACGATGCGCCGCGCCAGGCCCTCGACGATCGCGGTCTTGCCGACCCCCGGCTCGCCGATGAGCACCGGGTTGTTCTTGGTGCGGCGCGACAAGACTTGCAGCACGCGCCGAATCTCCTCGTCGCGGCCGATGACGGGGTCGAGCTTGCCGCGGCGCGCGAGCTGCGTGAGGTCGCGGCCGTAACGCGCGAGCGCCTGATAGCGGTTCTCGGGGTGCTCATCGGTGACGCGATGCGAGCCACGCACCTCGCCGAGCGCCGCGAGCACCGCATCGTGAGTCAGCCCAGCGCCACGCAACAGCTCGCCCCCTTCACTCTTGCTCTCAGAGGCGGCGAGCAACAGGTGCTCGGTCGAGACGTAGTCGTCCTTGAGCCGGTCGGCGTGTTTGCGTGCCGCTTCGAGCACACGCGCAAGAGCGCTGCCCAAGAAGGGCTCACCGCCCGACACCTTCGGCAGGCGCTGCACGGCCGCCATGACGCTCTCTTCGAGCGCCGCCTTGGCGACACCGATCTTCTCGATGAGGGCCGGCACGACGCCACCCTCCTGGCGCATGAGGGCCAACAGCAAATGCGGCAACTCCACCGCCTGCTGACCGTTCTCTTCGGCCCTCTTGTGTGCCTCGGCGAGCGCTTCTCTCGCCTTCTGCGTCAGCTTGTCGGTACGCATCATTCACCTCCATGACGCCCCAAGCCGTGGGCAGCCGGCGCTAGCGCCGAGTCGCTTCGACGTAATGCAGGCGCAGCTCCGTGAGCATTTGCTGCAAAGCCTGCTCTTCGTCGCGCGTCAGGTTGCCGCGCGTCTTGTCTTTGAGCATGGCGAGGATGTCGATGTATTCGCGCGCGAGCTCGGGGCTGCGCGGCAGGCCCTGCGACTGCGCCTCGGGCAGCGCGCCGAGCGCCGCGAGAGCGTTGGTGGCGAGCGACGCAGCGAAGGCCACGAAGTCGATACCCGACGCTTCGGCGGGTGCTTCAGAGCGACTCGGCGGCGCCGCACCACGATTCGGCTCAGCCGGCGCCGCCCCCTTCTTCGAGACGCGCTCGGGCTCACGCGAGCGTTGGCGCGGATCGTGGCTCTTGCCATTGTCGCCGCCCTTGGCGGGCGCCGGCAGGGGCGCTACGGGCTCGATCGGCGGCGCGTCAGGGGGCGCATCGGCGCGCACGTCGCCACTCGTCGTAAAGCGTCGACGATCGACGATCCGAAAGCCCTTGTCCTCGCTCTCATCCTCGTGCTCGCGCTTCACCATCGTCATCTCCTCGTGCGTCGCCGGTGCTGTACGGCGCCGCTGCATACTATAGGTCGAAGGCGACTTGTTGCCACAGGCGACCACGCTGAATCAGCAAGATCACCTGCCCGCGCCAGTACGAGCGCGCCATGGCCTTACCGAACGCGTCCATGCCCGACACCTTTTCGGCGTTGACGGCGCGAATCCAATCGCCGCGCCGCAGACCAAGGCGATGGGCCGGCGAACCCGGCGCCACCGTCTCGACGACGAGAGTCTTGCCGGGCAAGCGGGCGCGACGGGCCTCGTCGGCCGAGAGCTCCACGGCCTTGATGCCCGTCTTTGTCTGCACGCGCCGCAGCGCCTCCTCGGGCGAGAGCACCGCAGCCTGCACCTCGACGGTGCTCGCCTGGCCGCCGCGCTGCACGCCGAGCAGAGCCCGCGCGCCGGCGTTCAAGTCGCCGAGGCGGCTGCGCAGCTCCTCGGCGTCCGCGACCTTCATCCCCTCGAAGCTGTCGATGAGATCACCTTCGCGTAGCTTCTCGGCCGCGGGGCCCTTGTTGTCGACATCGGCCACGAGCACGCCCGCGGCGCCGCGCGCCGCGAAGCTCTCCGCGAGCTCGGGCGTCAGATCCTGCAAATCGAAGCCGAAGTAGGGCCGCCGCACCTCACCGAAGCGCAAGAGATCGCTGACGATGCGGCGCGCCTTGTCGATAGGGATCGCGAAGCCGATACCCTGCGCCTTGCTGTAGATGGCCGTGTTGACGCCGATGAGCTGACCCTCGATGTTGAGCAGCGGCCCACCCGAGTTGCCCGGGTTGATCGAGGCGTCGGTCTGGATGAAGTCGAGGTAGGTACGCTCCTCGGTTTGCAGGGTGCGATGCAAGGCGCTGACGACCCCGGTCGTCACGGTGTGCGAGAGGCCGAACGGGTTGCCGATGGCGATGACGGGCTCGCCGATCATCAAATCGTGCGAGGTACCCATCGGCACGTTCGGCAGGGGCTTCTGCGCCTTGACGCGCAAGACGGCGAGGTCGTGATCCGGTGCGGTGCCAACGACTTCGGCCTCGAGCTTGCCCGCGTCAGCGATCTCAATCGCGATCTCGCCGCCGGCGGCGATGACGTGGTAATTCGTGAGCACGTACCCGGCGGCGTCGATGATGACGCCCGAGCCCTGTGAGACCGTCTCGAGGCGGCGGCGATGCCCCTCACCGAAGTCGCGGAAGAACCAGTCGAACGCGGCTCCGTTGCGCGCGTCAACCATGGTCTGCACGCTAACACTGACGACGGCCGGCGAGACGTGCTCGACCGCGACCACAACGGGCGTGCGCCGCTCAGGCGAAGGCGCGGCGCTGCCCAAGGAGGCAAGCGCACACAGACAGACGGCGACGAGCGCCGTCGCTCGATGATGACGGTCGCACGCCATGAGCACGTTGCTCTACGAGACGGGTTGAACGCCGGCGCTGCGCGGCTGCAAGGTCTCGATGTCGATGATGTCGGCCTCGTCGGCCGAGTCTTCGAGCTTCGCCATGCGCTTGTTCACGTCATCGCGACTCAAGACACCACGCCGAATGTGGCGCTCGATCAGGCGCACGTCGTACAGAACCTCGTCGGGAAGTTGCGGCATGTTCACACTCCAGGGTCGGGCGCGCTGTATAGGCGCCGGGGCGGTCGTTGGTCAAGGCGGGCCGCGCGCCTTCGTGCGCGAGCAGCCAGCGCTTGGTGTCGAGGCCCCCCGCGTAGCCGACCAGGCCGCCGCGCGCGCCGACGACGCGGTGGCACGGAACGGCAATCGCGATCCGGTTGCGATGACACGCGCCACCGACAGCACGGCTCGCGCCAGGACGACCGAGCCGCCGCGCCACGTCGCCGTAGGACGCGAGCGAGCCGGCCGGAATGTCGCACAAGGCGCGCCACACCGCCTCCTCGAAGGCCGTGCCATAGAGCGCGAGCGGCACACCCGCAAAGGCGGCACCCTCGCCAGCGAAGTAGGCACGCAAACGCGCAACGAGGTCACCGGGCGGTCCTCGTCGCGGCAGGGCAGGTGCGCCCACGCGTTCCTCCAACTCGGCCACGAGCGCGGTCGGGTCACCGAAAGTCAGGCCGCAGAGGCGCCCGTCATGGTCGAGCACGGTCAAAGGACCTAGGGGCGAGGCATCTTCGTGGGCGGTGAGGCTCATGGTTGCGCTTGTGTAGCACCCGCGGGGAAGGCGCGAAAGCCGTCACAGCGCCCGCCCGTCAGGACCGCCATGCTCTGCTCGAGCGCCTCGAGCGGCTGCTCGCCGACGAGGCGCGCCACCTCGGCACCCGCGGGATCGAGAAAGACAAACGTCGGCACGCCGCGCACCCCGAAACGGCGCGCGGCCGCGAGACCGGGGTCGCTGCCGACATCGACGCGGATGATAGCGATGCCCGCCCCGGCACAGTCGCGCTCGGCGGCCTGCAACACCGGTACCATGCGCTGACACACGGGGCAGGTGCGGCTGATGAATTCGACCAGGCGCAACCCAGTGCTCGCGGCGAGGGGGTCGGGTGCCGGGCGTAACTCATCGGCCGCGCTCGGCGGCGTGGCAGGATGGCCATACGACAGGCCACAGCCGCCCGAGCGGGCCGCGACCGATGTTTGCGCTCCACCTTCACCAAATTGTGCGTCGGGCTGCGTGGCGCTCGGCGCAGCGAGCGTGGTGTCGATCCCTGCGGCGGCGCTCGGAACGACCCAATCGAGGTGATCCGTGTTCAGCAACAGACCGACCGCCACGAGCAGCACGCCGGTCGCCACTTCGAGTTTGCGCAGGTGCGGCAACAAGCGGCTGTGCCAATGCAGAGCGAGGGGCGCAAAGGCGGCAATCACGATGAGCGGCAAGGTCACCCCGGCCGCGAAGACACCGAGGTCGACGGCGCCAGCGACGAGACCCGCCCTTTGACTCGCGGCGTAAGTGAGCACCGAGCCGAGTACGGGGCCGACGCACGGCGTCCAGCCGAGGGCAAACGCGGCGCCGAGCACGAGAGCGCTCACGAGTGAGCTGCCCTCGCCGACGCGCCCGAGCAGCGGGCGTACGTCGCGCTCGAGCCACGGAACACGCAGCAGACCTAAGGCCTTTAGGCCAAAGAGCATCACCACGAGGCCGCCGAGTTGCAGCAGCAGAGTGCGGTGGGCGACGAGCGCACTGCCGACCGCGCTCGCGGCGAGCCCGAGCACCACGAAGACTACGGCCAAGCCGAGTGAAAAGGCGAGCGCGGCGCGCAGGGCGTGCATCGCCCTCATACCGCCCTTGAGATCATCAACCGAGGCTTCGGCCAAGACCGACAAATACACCGGCACGAGCGGCAGGACGCAGGGCGACGCGAAGGTCAATAACCCCGCGACGAAGATCCCGAGCAAATCGAAGTGCATCCCTAGCTCCTGCTGCGCACCGGGTCGTCGGCTGAAGAGATGCTCAGCTCGACGCGCTATTCTTCGCCGACTTGGCGCTGCACGTCGAGAGGCCGAACAGCGAATAGACGGGACAGGTGCCGAGAAGTCCGGTCACGAGAGGCAAGAGCCCAACGAGACCCCAAAGGGTGTGCGGCCCGACGACGACGAGACTCAACGCAGCGAGCCCGATGACCACACGCGCCGCTCGGTCGACCACGTGCTCGTTGTTGGGGAACAGCTTGTTCGGCATGACGACGTCCCTTCGTAAGGGCCCGCAGGCGGCGCCCGTAGAGGTTGAAGTAACAGTACAATAAGGAGAGGCACGGCGAATGCAAATCGGTTCGGCGGCGCGAAGAGTGAACCCGCCGACAGTCGCTGCCGCTCGTCGGCCCTCCGGGCGCCCTTCTTTGAAGCTTTTGGGGCCTCGACGCCACCTACACTGTAACACTCCAAGGAGAGATCGATGCTGCGAAATGCCCGACGTTTGATGCTCGGCTCGGCAATCTTCAGTCGTCGCCGAGGCGTGTCGTCCGCGATCTGGCCGGGCTTGCTCGTCCTGGCAGGGTGTACGTCGGGCACCGTCAGAGTGGGAGGCGCCGACTCGCCCGCGTGCGCGGACGCGGTGGTCGCGAGCTCCGGCTGTACCTGCGGCGCTACCCGCCACACCGATGGCATCTGCTGTTCCGACACGTGGCACGCCGATGGCCTCTGCTGTTCCGACACCTGGCACGCCGATGGCTTCTGCTGCGCCGGCGCGTGGCAGGCGAGCGCGTGCGCCACCTGCCTCGACGGCGACGGCGATGGCTACAGCGACGCGCGGTGCGGCGGCGACGACTGCAATGACGCGGACGCCGGTGTGCACCCCGGGGCCATCGAGGTATGCGCCGACGGGATCGATCAGGACTGCACCGGCGGCGACCTGCCGTGTCCGGTCGACGTCACTCCTCCGGTGATCAGCGCTGGCCAGCCCACGGGCGCCTTGCCGAGCGGCACGAAGCAGGTGACCATGAGTGTCGCGACCAACACGGTCGCCACCTGCAAGTGGGCCGCAACCCCCGGAACGCCCTACGGGTCGATGCCCAACATGTTCTCAACCACGGGGGCAACCACCCACAGCACCTCGATCACGAGCCTCGTGGATGGGCAGAGCTACGTCTTCTACGTTCGCTGCCAGGATGCTGCCGGCCATCCGAACGTGTCCGACTACGCCATGAGCTTTAGCGTCAGCGGCGTGGTCCAAACGGACTTGGCCCCGGCATCAACGATTGCCGCCATCACCGCATTCCAGACACAGTGGGCGACCACGCCGTTGCCGGATACCGCAAATGGAATGACTGGCGCAGTGCATTACTTTTGCGACTGCCAAGCAGGCGCCGCTGCCAACTGCGCGTCCGGTAGCGATGCAAATGACGGTCTGACCATTTCTACTCCAAAGCAATCATTGTCTGCGGTGGCAGCCCTATTCCCACCGGCCACCGGCGATACAATCGCGTTCTGTAAAGGGGGATACTGGGATGCGTCTTCAGACTTTCGGCTGAACAAACACGACTGTACGACAGGAACCACCTGCACTGATTTCAGAGACTATGACGCCACAGGCGCTACGGGG
>Ga0315268_10000623_pt1 | contig 41228 bp, 43 predicted proteins | sample C1_top_MG_FD_204535 | JGI IMG/M metagenome (GOLD analysis project Ga0315268, IMG submission 204535) | Sediment microbial communities from Yellowstone Lake, YNP, Wyoming, USA - C1_top | ecosystem: Environmental > Aquatic > Freshwater > Lake > Sediment | place: USA: Wyoming | collected 2017-08-01
TGAAGTAACTAAGGGTATGTATTGCAATTTTGAAAGCGAGGGAAAGAAAATGAAATCAATATTAATTCGACTGGGTCTGTTGGCCCTGATAATCTCCGTGCTGGCAGGTTGTAGCGGCAGTAGCGGTTCTGCAGGTGCGAATGGCACGCCGGGCGCCAATGCAACCGGTACCATGCTGAATGTTTCGAACCTGTCGGCTGCCGATTGGCTGGCGCTCAAGCCCAGCATTGATCCCGCCAGTATTTCCGTCAACATGTCGAGCGGCAAGCCTGTGATCAAATTCAAGGTGACCGACGGTAACGGTAATCCGCTGATCGGGCTGGGTGGTCAATCCCAGTCCAGCACCGCGTTAACACCCAAGAACTACAACGTCTTCTTTACCCTGGCCAAGCTGATCCCCCCAGCCGTGCCGGCTGGCAGCAGTCCACAAGGCGCTCCTGGCAAATGGGTTAGCTATCTGGTAACCAAACCGTCCGGAACTGTCGGAAATGTCACATTGGTGGGTACCTACCCAACCCCGGAGCAGGAAGGCACGCTGGTCGACAACGGGGACGGCAGTTACCAGTACACTTTCTACCGGGATGTCACGCAGTCTGCTACGATTGTTGCTGGCCTGACAGATGACGCTACTCACTTTAAAGCCGATCTGGGTGACGTGAGCTATCAACCGACCCTGACCCATCGTTTGGGCATTGTGGTCCAGGGCAGCCAGCCTGGTACAGGTACCAATACCCCGACTGCCGTGCAGACAACGACACCTGTACCGCTGGTCAATACCTTCAACATAGGCTATGACTTCGTTCCCGCTGGCGGTGCTGTCACCACTACGCGCGACATCGTGGAAAAAGCTTCTTGCACCACCTGCCATGATGGTAGAGGGATCGGCCATATCAGCGCCGCCAGTGCTACCAACGGCGTTCCCCCCGGAAGTTTTATCGGTCGCAATGATCCGAGACTGTGCGTGACCTGCCACACCGACCAGACCAAATACAGTTTCGTGAATGTAGTAGAGACCAGCACCAGTGGCACTGATCCCACACTTTCGACACCGTACTACAGGACAACCACTGGCGACGCGGCCTTCACCTTCCCGCGCATGATTCACCAGACGCATATGGGTGACGCGCTGGTCAAGACCGGCTATAACCTGAATGCTCATTGCAATGACCCCAATGGTCCTTTTTATAACCCCGCAAAAGCTACTGCGAATTCCGCCCAGTGCTTCAACCGCGTTGGTCTTCCGCAGGATCAGCGCAACTGCACCGTTTGCCACGATGGTTCGGCCACTGCAGTCAACAAGACGGCCAATGGCGACAACTGGAAGAATTTGCCCAGCCGGCTGGCTTGCGGCTCCTGTCACGACGGCATTGACTTCACTCTTGCTCAAGGTGCAGTTGGCAGCATAACCTTGGCTGACAGGGATATTGATGCTGCAACTCCTGCTCCAATCGGTACAACGCATTCAGGACATGGCGGCGGAATACAAAATGATGATAATTCATGCGCGAGTGGTGGTTGCCATACCCCGGCGGACATCACAATCGCTCACCAGGCACCATATGCCACGCCGCACAACCTGACTCCCCAGGCAGGTGTAGCTACATTCGCTTACGTTCTTCAAAGTGTCACGGTCAACAGCAATATGAATCCGCAATTCAAGTTCAATATCAATATGACCTTGAATTCGGTGACCACTCCTGTGACTGCGCTTCCGATACCGTCAGTAACGGATGGTGCAAATACATATACGTTTACGGGTGGCCCAAGCTTCTATGTGGCTTATGCCGTGCCTCAGGATGGCATTGCGACGCCTGCAGATTTCAATGTGAGCGCCAGCGCAACACTTGCCAACATTTTGAGTGGTGCGCAAGGTACGCTTACCAGTGACGGAAATGGCAACTTTACCGCCATAGTGAAAGGGACTGCTGCAGCCCCCGTCACTGTTCCTGCGGCTGCATCGTCAATGGTTACGGGTGCGATAATTGGGCACTTTACGCAAAATGGTTTGCCTAACTATCCTTCTCCTGGTCTGAATATCGTGACCCCGTTGGCATTGAAAACCGCAACAAATTACACGGCTCGCCGCGCAATTGTCCGTGTTGACAAGTGCAATTCATGTCACGACCAGCTTGGCACCTCGCCGAATTTCCACGGTGGTGACCGGAACGACCCACAGGCATGCAACATCTGCCATAACGGTAATCGCACCAGCAGTGGTTGGTCCGCCGACTCCAGTACCTACATCCATGGTATCCACGGTGCAAGCAAGCGGTCGGTGCCTTTCACCTGGCATGCTACTGCTGTAGACGACAATTTCTCGATGCTTCTGTACCCCGGATTGCTGAAGGATTGCAACCAGTGCCACCTGCCTGACAGCGTTAATTTTGGTGTAACTGGCGGCACTACCGTGGCACCTAACTTGCTGTGGAGTACCACTGCGTCCGCTGTATTCAATCCTACGGTTGGTACGGTAACGAATGCGTGTACACCTTCCATTTATAACAATAATTGCATAGCTACAGACGCCAGTGTGTTTGCGTTGTCACCCTACGTTATCAAGGACAACACTACTAACTATGGCACTGTCTTTAGTTATAAGGTTAATGCATCTGGTGTACCACCTACCTATACTGCCGCCTCTAGCACAACCCTGGTTAACTCGCCAATCGCTTCGGCCTGTTTCGCCTGCCACGACACGCCTTTGGCAAAGACGCATATGGAGGGTAACGGTGGTGCCATTTACGAGACACGCGCCAGCCAGTCTGATGGCTCGGGCAATCTCATCAATAAAGAGCAATGCCTGGTCTGTCATGGTAAAGGCAGAGTTGCTGACGTAGCGGTAGTTCACCAACAATAATAGTCGCATCGAAATACTGGCGAGTCGGGGTACAGCACAGCGTGCCCCGCAAGCTGGACTTAACGAACTAACCCGGATGCAGTAATATATCCGGGTTATTTTTTTGATAGTTGTTTTCTGTCAGAAAAAATAAATACTTCACCTAAAGGAATTGTATGAAACAGAACCTTCTCTCTCTTGTGCTGGCAGCAGCGATGTTGTTGGGCACACAACTGTGTATTGCTGTTGACAGCAGCGCGGATGCTGCCCCGCAGGCCGCCAGCGAGGCCAAAGTGGCGCCCAAAGTCGTGCACAGCCACAAGCGCAAAGCCAGCGCCAGAATCAAACTGGTGGACATCAACAGCGCCTCGCGCAACCAGATGAAAACCCTGCCAGGGATAGGCAATGCTGAAGCGGACAAGATCATCGCGGGGCGCCCTTATGGCACCAAAGCCCATCTGGTTACGCAAAATGTTATCCCGTTGGCTGTTTATCAGGGTTTGAGAAATCGCATTGTTGCCCAGCAGCCCTACACCGATGGCGCCAAGAACGCGGCGATTTACAGCAAGAAGAAGTAATCGGCTTACGCTCTTGATGCCTGACTATAGTGAATGTTTTCAGGATTGCAGTGGTTTTCTGAACAATAGAAAGAGTAATGAAGTCTGTGCCGGTTTGATTGGTATTACTGCTTGTACCTGTCTATTCGTGGTGGCCGGTGGTAGCGGCATAGCCCCTGTAGCAAGTTCATGAGGCATGTATTCTGACTGTACAATGACCAAAGCTTCCTCTAGACAGGAGACTTTGAATTACTGCGGGCAGCTTGCGCCGCGCATCCTGAGAAAATAGGAATGTATCAATGAAAGTCGAAACCCTGCGCTGGGCAAATGGCAAGCTGGAGATGATAGACCAGCGTATTCTCCCCGCTGCTTTTGAATATGTTAACTACGACTCTGCAGCATCGGTGGCGGAGGGTATCCGCAGCATGGTGGTGCGCGGTGCGCCGGCCATTGGCGTGGCGGCGGCATATGGCGTGGCGCTGGAGGCATTGCGGCTGAGTACTGTGTTGCCGGATTCCCGCCTGCGCGGGAATGATGGAACCGAAGATTTTAAAGCGGGAATGGAAACAGGCTTTGCCGTGCTGGCGCAAAGCCGCCCGACGGCGGTGAATCTGTTCTGGGCGCTGCAGCGTATGCGCGGGGTGTGGCAGAGTGTGGCGGCGCAGTCGCCGCAACAGATCGCGCAGCATTTGCTGGCCGAGGCGCACGAGATTTTGGCCGAGGACATTCGCATCAACCGCGCGATGGGCGGCTATGGCGCGGCGTTGCTGGCGGACGGCGCGCGGGTGTTGACGCATTGCAACGCTGGGGCGCTGGCGACGGCGGGCTGGGGCACGGCGCTGGGAGTGTTCCGTTCGGCGGTGGAGGCTGGCAAGAAGATTTCGGTGATCGCCGACGAGACGCGCCCATTTTTGCAGGGGGCGCGGCTGACGGCGTGGGAGATGGTGCAGGAGAATATTCCGGTGACGCTGATCACCGACAATATGGCGGGCTACATGATGGCGCAGGGCGAGGTGGACGCGGTGGTGGTGGGCACGGATCGCGTGGCGGCCAACGGCGATGTGGCGAACAAGATCGGCACTTACATGGTGGCGGTGCTGGCGCGGCGGCACAATATTCCGTTTTATGTGGCGTGCCCGCTTTCCACCATAGACTTGAGCATCGCCAGCGGTGCGGACATTCCCATTGAGGAGCGCTCGATTGAAGAGGTGAAAGGTTTCCGTGACACGCAGTGGGCGGCGCCGGGCGTGCTGATACGCAATCCGGCTTTTGATGTGACACCGGCAGAACTGGTGACGGGCCTGATTACGGAAAAAGGGGTGGTCAGCCAGCCGGACAGGGAAAGTATCGCGCGGCTGTTCAGTTTTTAACCCGCATAATTTATTCGAGCCAAACATCTTTGCAGGAGCGCAGGTTTTCTGGCGGAGGATGTTTTGTCCATTGGCAACTGCGCGATTATTACAGAGATCAATCGCCCGATAAATCGGGCTCCTGCGCCGAGGGCGCTGGTCTTAAGAACTTGGCAATTCAAAAACACGGCTGATTTTCCGGCATGCCAAAACGTTGTTTCTGCACTATAATCGTCCAGTTTCCAGACTGTGCAGGAAACTTGTATTGATCGCGGTGGAAGATTGAAGTTAACTATTTTGAGGGAAATATAATGAAAAAATTGATTGCATTGTTTGCTATGGGTTTGATGTTTGCTGTTTCCGCCCCTGTTTTTGCCGGCGCACAGCAAAACAAGATGAAAACATGTAATGCGGAAGCCAAGGGCAAAAAAGGCGATGAGCGAAAGGCCTTCATGAAGGCTTGCCTGAGCAAGGAAGGTGCGCCTGCCACAGAGAAAAAAACCGGCCAGCAGGAAAAAATGAAAGCGTGTAACGCTGAAGCCAAGGGCAAAACCGGCGATGAGCGCAAGGCGTTTATGAGCAGTTGCCTGAAGAAGTAAGCCACGCGCATTGCAATGCCCGGTGCGCTGTGGCGTACTGGGGCGTCACAAGGGAGGTGCATATGCAAATGTGCGCCTCTCTTGTATTTTTACTATATAAATCAGTTGGATATGTGGAGCCTTTCGCACCGCATGCCGACTTGTTGAAGCGTAACGGTGTTGTTTTGTCCCCGGTGTATAATCCAGCCTTCTTTATTGCCGCAGTTGAAGCGGCATGCCTCTGAATATAGGAAGTAATGATAAAAAAATTTATTAAGCGCGTCATCACCATGGCGCGGGGCAAGTCCAAAAAATCCAGGAAGGCGGGCAGTTGCGAGGTAATCCCTTTTAAGGTCCATGGTGTCAAGCGTGAAGGCATCAGCTCTGCTGCGCGGCGGGTAACAGACGGCCTGCAAGCGGCGGGTTTTCATGCTTATGTGGTTGGCGGCGCGGTGCGTGATTTGCTGCTCAAGCGCCAGCCCAAGGATTTTGACGTCGCCACCGATGCGACCCCCGAAGAGGTGCGCCGCATTTTCCGCCGGGCGCGCATTATTGGCCGCCGTTTCCGCCTGGTGCATGTGATGTTTGGCGATGAAACGGTGGAGGTGTCCACCTTCCGCCGCATGATAGAAGCGGTGGATGCGCAGACCGACGACCATGGTCGCCTGTTGCGCGACAACGAGTTTGGCGACCAGGAGCAGGATGCGGCGCGGCGCGATTTCACTGCCAACGCGCTGTTCTTCGACCCCAGTTCACAGGAGATATTCGACTTTCACCACGGCTATGCCGATATCCGCGCCAATATGTTGCGCATGATAGGCGATCCCGCCACCCGCTACCGCGAAGACCCCGTGCGCATGTTGCGCGCGGTCAGGCTGTCGGCCAAGCTGGGGATGAAACTTGAGGCGGCTACCGCCGAACCCATTTTCAGCATGAAGGGCCTGCTGGGCAACGTGCCAGAGGCGCGCCTGCTGGATGAAATGTTGAAGCTGCTGATGTCGGGGCATGCGGTGGAGTGTATTAAAAAGCTGCGCGCGATGCATCTGCACCACGGCCTGTTGCCGATGCTGGATGTGATTCTTGAACAACCGATGGGCGAGAAATTCGTGATGCTGGCGCTGGCCAATACTGACCAGCGCCTGCGCGATGATAAACCTGCGTCACCGGCGTTTCTGTTTGCGGCGCTGTTGTGGCATGAGGTGCTCGCCGCGTGGAATGAATTCATGAAGACGAAAAAACCGGCAATACCCGCCCTGCATCTGGCGATGGACGAGGTGTTGAAAAAGCAGCGCGCGCAATTGGCGATTCCGCATCGCCACGATGCGATCATGAAAGAAATCTGGCTGTTGCAGCCGCGCCTCGAGCAGCGCTCGGGCCAGCGCCCGCTGCGCCTGCTGGCGTTGCCGCGCTTCCGTGCCGCCTATGATTTCTTGCTGCTGCGCGCCGAGAGCGGCGAAGTGCCGCTTGAGCTAGCCGAGTGGTGGACGGAGTTCCAGGACGCGTCGAACGAGCGCCGTGAAGAAATGCTGCTGCCGGAGAAGAGTCCCAAAAAGAAGCGTCGCCGCAGCAAGAAACCGGCGGCGGCAGTGGCGGCCTGACTGCCGTTTGCATGATGAAGCACCGTGCTTTTATCGGCCTGGGCAGCAACCTGGCGAATCCGCTTACGCAAGTATTACAGGCCATGCAGGATATAGACCGCTTGCCCGACATCCGCGTCCTCGCGCGTTCCGCCTTGTATCGAAGTGCTCCGGTAGGCTATCTCGAGCAGCCGGATTTTATCAATGCAGTGGTCGAAATTGAAACTGCGCTGGAACCGCTGGTGTTGCTGCAGGCATTGCTGGCGCTGGAACAGGCAAACGGACGCACGCGCGAATTTCCGAATGCGCCGCGCACTTTGGATCTGGATGTGCTGCTGTATGATGATTTGCAGCATCACAAGCATGGTTTAACCGTACCGCATCCGCAGATGCATAAGCGCGCATTTGTGTTGCAGCCTTTGCTGGAGATTGCGCCCGACTGTATGATTCCTGGCGTGGGCGCGGCGATTACAGCAATGCAGGAATGCAAGGATCAGCAGTTGGAGAAATTGCCCAATGACGCTTGAAAAATATCGTTATATCGTCGTGGAAGGCCCGATTGGAGTGGGCAAGACCAGCCTTGCGCAACGCCTCGCTGACCACCTTGGCGCGGATATATTGCTGGAAAAGCCGCAGGAAAACCCGTTTCTGGAGCGTTTCTACCAAGACCCGCAACGGCATGCAATGGCCGCACAATTATTTTTTCTGTTTCAGCGTATCAACGACGTGCGCGATCAGGCGCAGATGGATCTGTTTAATACGCGCACGGTATCCGATTACCTGTTTGACAAGGACGCGCTGTTTGCGCGTTTAAATTTAAGTGACGACGAATACAAGCTGTATCAGAATATCTACCAGAGCTTGGCACCGCAACCGCCGATTCCCGATCTGGTGATCTACTTGCAGGCTTCCACCCATACCCTGATTGAGCGGGTGCGCCGTCGCGGACACAATTACGAGCATTCCGTCACGGATGACTATCTGGCACGCCTCGGCAATAGCTATGGCGAATTTTTTCATCATTACGAAGATGCGCCGCTGATGATGGTAAATAGCGAGAACCTGAATTTCGTGGATAATGATGCCGACTTCAGATTATTGCTGGAACGGATTGAAGGCATGCGCGGACCGCGCGAATTTTTCAGCCTGGGAGTGTAAATATGCCAATCACATTAAACACATTGCAAACCATGCACGGCAAGGCGGAGAAAATCGCGATGCTGACCTGTTACGATGCCAGCTTTGCACAGGTGCTGGAAACAGCCGGGGTCGATGTGCTGCTGGTGGGCGATTCGCTCGGCATGGTGCTGCAGGGGCACAGTTCCACGTTGCCGGTGACGCTGGAGGAGATGGTTTATCACACTTCCTGTGTCGCACGCGGCGCTAAGCAGGCATTTATTGTCGCAGATTTGCCGTTCGGCACCTCGCAGGTCAGCCCGCAAAAAACCTTCGAACATGCCGCACGCTTGCTGGCAGCTGGTGCGCATATGGTCAAGCTTGAGGGCGGCGAGGTGATGGTGGACACCATTGATTTCCTCGCGCGGCGCGGCATTCCGGTGTTTGCGCATATAGGCCTGACTCCGCAGTCGGTGCATCAGCTGGGGGGCTACCGCGTGCAGGGCAAGGATAATAAAGCGGCGCAACGTATCCTCAAGGATGCACGCGCAGTGGAACAGGCCGGCGCCGGGATGTTGCTGCTGGAATCCATCCCCGCAGTGCTGGGCGCGGAAATAACCGCTAATTCCGCCATCCCGACTATTGGAATCGGTGCAGGCGGCGGGTGTTCCGGCCAGGTGCTGGTGCTGCACGATATGCTGGATATTTATCCCGGTAAAAAGGCGCGTTTTGTCAAAAATTATCTGCACGGCGAAAATTCCATCGCGAATGCGGTGGCGCGCTACGTGGAGGAAGTGAAATCCGGTGCCTTCCCGGCGGCAGAGCACAGTTTTTGATGGAAGTTATTTTTTCAGTTGCGGCATTGCGCCAGCGCTTGGGCAAGGAATCCAGCGTGGCTTTGGTGCCTACGATGGGCAATCTGCATGAAGGGCATCTCGATCTGGTGCGCATCGCGCAGCAGCATGCAGGCTGCGTGGTGGTCAGCATCTTTGTGAACCCGTTGCAGTTTGGCGTCAATGAAGATTTCGGCAATTATCCGCGCACCTTGCAGGCCGATTGCGACAAACTTGCTGCATGCGGTGTGGCGGTGGTGTTTGCGCCGACCGAAGCGGATGTGTACCCGCAGCCGCAACAGGTAAGCGTCGAGCCGCCTCCCATTGCGCAGGAGTTGTGCGGCGCCTTCCGCCCCGGACATTTCCGTGGCGTTGCCACCGTGGTACTGAAACTCTTCAACATCGTGCAGCCGCAGGTTGCAGTGTTCGGCAAAAAGGATTACCAGCAACTGCATGTGGTGCGGCAGATGGTGGTGCAGTTGAACCTGCCGCTTGAAATAGTCGGTGCGGAAACGCTGCGTGCTGCCGATGGTTTGGCTCTTAGTTCAAGGAATCAATATCTTAGCGTTGCCGAGCGAACTGAAGCCACATTTCTTTATCTAACGCTTACGGGAATAAAACAGGCGCTTGAGAGTGGCGCGCAGAACCATGCGCAACTTGAGAAAAAGGCTGTAAAGGAACTTGTGCTGCACGGTTGGCAAGTGGATTACGTTGCTATACGATCCCAGTCGTCGTTACTTGAAGCAACGGCGGCAGAGCGCGAGTTGGTCGTGCTGGTCGCAGCCAGACTGGGAAAGACCAGACTCATTGATAATATTGAAGTTTGTCTTTAAGCCTATGCGCCTTATAATGGAAACCTGGATTATTGGAGATTAACGGAGATTAACCATGTTGCGAACCATGCTACAGGCTAAATTGCACCGCGTGCGCGTGACGCAGTCGGAATTGCATTACGAGGGCTCGTGCGCAATTGATGACGATTTGCTGGATGCCGCCGGGATCAAGGAATATCAGCAGATCGATATCTACAACGTCACCAACGGCGAGCGTTTCACCACCTATGCGATCCGCGCGCAGCGCGGTTCACGCACGATTTCGGTCAACGGTGCGGCGGCGCACAAGGCCAACCCCGGCGATATTCTGATAATCGCGGCGTTTGCCGCCTATTCCGAGATTGAGTTGCATAAATACCACCCCAGCTTGGTGTATGTCGATGAATTTAATCGGATTATCGACCAACGCGACAAGATACCGGTACAGGCTGCCTAGTCGACTGAGCAGAATGTAAAAAGGCTCTTGCCTGAATAAAGGCAAGAGCCTTTTTTACATGGCACAGACAGATTCGTCGCAGGATAACCTGACTTGCAGCATGCGGTCAGTGTGTCAAGAAGCCGCCAGGGGCCATAATTTCCGGCCAAGTTCAGCGCCCATACAATGACAAGCAGATTAAGGCCGGCATTTGTACATTTCAAAAGTGCGTTTGCCGAATTCTTTGGATTCACCTTTCACGAGGGTATCAGCACCGGCATCCACAGCATCATTGCGCGCCAATTGATACAGATTATCTTCCACGTCTTCCGCACTGCGATTGATAAATCCAACGACGGTAAGAACGCTGACAGTCGTTTTTCCCTTGGATTGACAGGCGGCAACCTGGTTTGAATTCGCCAGGGACACCCGCTCGGCCCCTGGGTGCACGCCGATCAAGCTGCTGGCGCAGCCGCTGAACCCGGCAAGCAGTGGCACGATGAAGGTGATTGCTAACATTCTTTTTGAAAATTGCATGGTAACTCCCAATTTGTTCGATAAATTATTACGTTTGTTGAGTCTACTTTATATTCCGTCCGTCCGCTATTCCAAAAACTTCGATACAACTTTGCGTGAATTAGTTCATATTGCGTTACAGGACGCGACAGGCTGACATGCAGAACATGACTCTGCGCTCAGTTAACAGTCTTTTGCGCGGCACTTAAACCTGATTGATTTACTCGGTTTCTCTGTGTAGAATCATCGGCGAAATGAGACGTTCGTCTCATTTGTACTTCTGAAAGTGTTTTGAAAAGGGCAAACCCGACTGAAAAGCGGGGGCGCAAAATTACCGATCTAAGGGGAAACCTATGATAGCGGGATCGCCAAAAGGCAATAGAGGGTATAAAAATGCCTCTTATTGCGGCTTTCTGCCAAATCAAAGTTGTTATATTTTCCCGCATGTAGCTGTCGGAACGAATGTTATTCGATTGGCTGCAGGTTTGCGGAGACAGCTTGTATCTTCTGTTTTAAACGGAATTCCTTTTCAAGCCTTTCTTGCTCGATCTTGTGGCAACAGCATTGCTTTTCGCGTAATGGATGTAATTTTCATGTGCTTAACTGATTATTGCGTTTGTTTGTCGAAGCGGGGTCATGCCGTGTCAGCGGGCAGCAAGCATGAAAGTTAAATGAACGATCAGCGTAAAAAAATTATGACAATAGAACTCAAGGGTGATCCCAGTATAAGTTTTGCAGCCGACGATTATGCGATTGGAATACTGTTGCGCCTGTCTCCCGGGTTGGAGCACGTCAAAATCTCGCATCCCGACAAGGGCGAGCTGGCAGTGAGCCCCAAACACGGCAGTTATTTCTACCACGTTGCCGATGCAGCAGAGTTTTTTCAGGCAGATAAATCTTCATTTACTGTAACCGAGGTTGACGAAAAATTTCCTCCCGAAATGTATCACCGGCGCATCGAAGATCTGCTTTGGGAGGCCGCGCTGCACGCTGCGCAGGGGCGGCTGATTGACGGATTGCACATATATGATGTGCTGCAGTTTACGCGCTGGCCCAATTTGACACGCGTACCGCTTACTCCCAATGTTATGCGTATCTGTGCGTTGCTGACGCGTTTCCCAAGCGGAGTACATCTGGCCCGCGCCATTCTCGACGTCGAAGAAAAGGAAATATATTCGGTTTGCAGCGCTGCAAAGGCTATCGGCATAGTGAACCTGATGAACAGAAAAAATCAGCCTGATGCGGCGGAAGAGGCGCGCGTGGTGGCGCAAGCCCAGAAGGCGAGCGCTTCCGGGCCCGGCCAATTTTTGAACCGGCTGTTTATGAAACTGAGCGGTCTGTAAAGTTCGGGGGGGTTGGGATCATGGAAAAAAAAATAATATTCACCGGACCTGTTGGCTCTGGTAAGACCACAGCCATCGGCACCATCAGCGATATTGAGGTTGTAAAATCAGAAGCCAAAGCCACCGATGCGGTCGCGCTACGCAAGGAAAATACGACGGTAGCCATGGATTACGGCGTACTGAATCTGGGAGGCGGTGAGGCATTGCATCTCTATGGCACGCCGGGGCAGGAGCGCTTCAGCTTCATGTGGGAAATCCTGTGTAAAGGCGGCATGGGCCTGATCATCATGCTTGACAGTGCCAGGCCTGATCCGCTGGCAGATCTGGATTTCTATCTCGATGCATTCAAACAATTTATCCAGGGTTTCGGTTCGACCCCCGCGGTCATAGTCGGGGTGACACGCATGGAAATCAAAGGCAGCGGCTTGCGTTTGCAGGATTACTGCCAGCGCCTGCAAACCAGGAATATGACAATTCCGGTTTTTGAAGTGGATGCGCGTGAACGCAAAGATGTCAAGCGCCTGCTGCTTGCGATGCTGGCATTGCTTGATTCTTCGACCGCGAGATAAATAGATGGCAGCCCGCGCATTCGCAAACGGGAATTTTGAGCCCTCCCACAAGGTGCTGGAGACGCGGGGATTTGGCGTTGGATTCGGTGAGCGCGTAATCTTGAGCGAAGTCAATTTGACCATTCCGGAGCGTGGTGTTGCCGTGCTGATGGGACCTGCCGGCACCGGCAAGTCGACCCTGTTGCGCACGCTGGCTGGTTTAAGCGCAGCAAGCCCGTCGTTTCGCAACTGGGGAACAGTGATGTACCAGGGCGCGCCGCTCGGCGAGCAGCCGCTGCCGGCGCTGGTGGCGCAAAGCGCGCGGCTGATGTTGTCTACGGTGTTTGAAAATATGGTATGCAATCTTCCGGACCGGCAACAATTAAACAAGGCTGAGCAGAGCGTCATTGCCTGTGAATTACTGGAGCAGGCATCCTTGGCTGAGCTTGTTCCATTGCTGGAAGAGCAGGTAGTCAGTCTCCCGCTCGCGATGCAACGCCATATCGCGATTATTCGGCTCGCGGTAACCAATCCGGCGCTGTTGTGCATAGATGAGCCGACGACCGGATTGACTGACAGGGAAAGCGAACGTCTGCTCGCTCATCTGCGCGAAGAATCAAAACACCGGGCTATTCTGCTGGTTTTGCACAATCAGCTGCAGGCCAGATTTGTAGGCGGAGAAATTATCCTGCTGGCGGGAGGGCGCGTACAGGAACAACAGCCGGTACCGCAATTTTTCGATGCTCCGCGTTCGCAGGTCGCCAAGTCTTTTGTCAGCAGCGGTATCTGCACGGTCGCCAGCCCCGACGCAAAAATTGAAAACATCGACGAGTCGATTACGCCGCCGCCGCCGTTGCCTGCAGCAGCGCTGAATTTTACAAGCGATGTGCTCGGGCCGCGCGGATTTTTGTGGTTGAAGAACGGTATTCTGGCCGGTACGCCGCAGCCTGGTGTGGTCCTGGATGTTCATTACGACCTGAAAGCGTTGAAGCGCGTTGGCGTGACTGCGCTGATTACGCTGACCGAAACGTCTCTGGATCAGGATTTATTGAAATCGTATGACTTGAGCAATATCTGGGAGCCCATACCTGATATGTATCCGCCCACAGTGGAACAGGGTATCCGGCTATGCGAGCGTATCCAACGACTGATTGCACAGGGAGAGGTGGTTGCGGTTCATTGCCGTGCGGGGCACGGCAGGACCGGCACACTGCTCGCGCTCTATCTTATCTGGGAGGGACAGTCGGCCCTCGAATCGCTGGAGAATATCCGCCGCATCGAACCGCGCTGGATACAGTCCAAAATACAGGGAGATTTTTTAATCGAATTCGCAGCAGCCATCGCGGATCATGCGCGTCCGTTTTAGGACGCACATGTTTTGGCATATAGCAGTATCGGCCCGAACAGGGGATTTTAATTTTAATAAGCATAAAGAGGACTTAAATCATGAGCAATATTGAAGCCGCACTGCAAAAAGCCGTATCTTCCATTCCGGAATGCCTGGCAGCAGGATATGTCGATCTGGCCAGCGGCATGCTGCTGGGCATCAGATCGGTGGATTCCCATCCGACCGAAGTGATGGAGCTGCTGGCTGCCGCCACGACCGACCTGTTTCAAGGTGCCAACGTAACCACGATTGAAAATATCTTCAAGAAGTCGCGCGGCATGCAGGCCAATACGAATCACTACTTCCAGGAAATTATCGTGAACAGCGACAATCTGATTCATATTTTTATTCGCGGAAAAAACCAGGAACAGGTGGCGACATTTGTATGCCGCAAATCTGCCAATCTGGGGATGGTGCTGACCAAGTCGCGCTCGGCAATGCCGGAACTGGAAGCCTCGCTTTGATCTGTTAAGGCAGGTATGAATTCTGGTATATTGAACGTGACTATCAATATTTCAGAATACTAACAGAGGGAAAAAATGGAACAACAACGGCTTTCAGCCATCAGATCTGTGTTGCGTGGTTTGAACGGGCTTTCGGTGGAAATAGAGGCATCGGCAGCAATTTCCGGAGATGGATTTGTCATTGCCAGCGTATTGGCACCGACTGTCAACTCGGAACGTTTTGGCGCGATGTGTGCTTCACTGCTGGCACTGGCGGATCGTTCGGCCAAGGAAATCAATCTGGGCCATCTCAAACAGGTAGTTCTGGTTGGCGAGACCGGCTCAATGCTGCTGGTCCAGGCCGGCCCGGATGCGGTGCTGGTCGTTTCTGCGCGTGCGGCATTGAATCTGGGACGTTTGTTTATCGACGCTGCCAAGGTGGCAGAAAAAGTCAGAAATTTAATTGAGCAGGGTTAATCGCCCTGCATTACACACAGGGCGCGATTATTCGGCGCCCTTTTTTGTCAAGAAATATCATGCCTAAACTAAGTTATAAGGGACTGACGTTTGATACCCTTGAGGGCGAGAAAGTACTGGACGCTTTCTTAAGGCAGGGTATTTCCATACCGTTTTCCTGCAGGGATGGCGTTTGCCACAGTTGCAAACAGCTTGCGGAATCAGGCAGCATTCCGGCTGCAGCGCAGAAAGGGTTGTCGGAAAATCAGCGTATGCAGGGATATTTTCTTCCCTGCCTTTGCGTTCCGGCGGAAGATATGACGATCCTGTCGCCGCAGGAAGCCAGGCTGTTCACCGCTACCCTGCTGCAGCGCAAACAGTTTCCGGAGCGGGACAGATGCAGGCTGTTGCTGGAACCAACCTTAAGCCAGGCGTGCCAGCCGGGCCAGTTTATCAATTTGCGCCGTGCAGATGGTATGGCGCGCAGCTATGCCATCGTCAATGACCCGGCCGCAGAATATTTCCTTGAAGTGCAGGTGCCCAGAGTAGCGGACGAGCCGTTCAGCCAATGGGTGTTTGAGCAACTGGCAGAAGGCGATGAGCTGGAAATTCAGGGGCCTTATGCGGAGGCTGCCGCTGTATTGGTGCGGCCTGCGCAGGCCGCAGCCCGTCCCAAGGATCCTCCGCCGGATATGGAGCTGTGGCAGGCATTGCAGAATGGCAAGCTGTTGATGGAAATCCTGCAGGATTTTTATGGACAAGTCTATAAAGATGAGTTGCTGTCCCCGTATTTCCATGGCATTACGATGCAACGCTCGATAGAAAAAGTGTATTCGTTTTTCCAGCAGGTGATGACCGGGCAAAAATGTTATTTTGGCGATCGTCCCAGAAATGCGCATCACTGGATGGTCATCTCCGATGATACGTTCAAATATCGCGAAGCATTGATGATTGAGTGTCAGCGCAGAGCCGGTTTGCCGGAAGAAATGATCAGGCGCTGGATAGCCATAGAAGCATATTACAGGCAGGATATTGTGAAATCCGCGCCGTGGAACCGGGTGGTGGGCGGGGTAGAGCTGCCGCTGGACGGCTTTGGCGAAATGATTCTGGATGCTGGCTCGATATGTGATGGATGCGGAAGAGCGGTGGAAGCGGGAGAAACAGTACGCTATCACTCGCGCATAGGCAGCATGTATTGCGGCCAGTGCAATGGGCAAGCTGTTATGTCTGGTAATTGAGCAAGGTAACCTGTTTCCCCCTGAAAGCTGAAATATTTCGGGAGGTGCTGCATTCCTTTTAGATTTTCCGCGCCAACTCGCTCGCTTTGCCCGTATATGTCTCCGGGCTCAGTTCAGAAAGCCGTTTCTTTTCCTTAGCCGGAATATCCAGCGTCTGGATAAACGCGCGCAAGCTATCGTGATTGATGCCGCCTTTGCCGCGGGTCAGGTCTTTCAGTTTGTCATACGCGTTTGCTATATTGTAACGGCGCATTACCGTCTGGATAGGCTCTGCCAGCACTTCCCAGCTGTTGTTCAGGTCGTCTGCCAGACGTTGCGGATTGGCCTCCAGCTTGTTCAGGCCTTTCAGGCAGGAATCATAGGCCAGTAGCGTGTAGCCCAGCGCTACGCCCATATTGCGCAGCACGGTGGAATCGGTAAGGTCGCGCTGCCAGCGCGATACCGGCAGTTTTTCTGCGAGATGCTTGAGCAAAGCATTGGCGAGGCCGAGATTGCCTTCGGAGTTTTCGAAGTCGATCGGGTTCACTTTGTGCGGCATGGTGGAAGAACCCACTTCACCGGCCACCACCTTCTGCTTGAAATAACCCAGCGAGATATAGCCCCACACGTCGCGGTTGAAGTCGATCAGGATGGTGTTGGCGCGGGCAAACGCATCAAACAGCTCGGCCATGTAATCGTGCGGCTCGATCTGGATGGTGTAGGGGTTGAACGCAATGCCGCGCGCTTCGACAAATTTTTGCGCCAGCTTTTCCCAGTCCACACCCGGGTAAGCTGCGAGGTGCGCGTTGTAGTTACCCACCGCGCCGTTGATTTTTCCGAGCAGCGCAACCGCGGCAATGCGCTCGCGCGCGCGTTCCAGCCGGTGCACCACGTTGGCCATTTCCTTGCCCAGCGTGCTGGGTGTGGCGGTCTGGCCGTGGGTGCGGCACAGCATCGGCAGCTCGGCAAACTGGTGCGCATGGCTGCGCATGCGATTGATCACCGCTTCCAGCGCGGGCAGCATCACCTCGTTGCGCCCGCTTTTCAGCATCAGCGCGTGCGAGAGGTTGTTGATGTCTTCCGAGGTGCACGCAAAGTGAATGAACTCCAGCTTGTCCGCAGTTTCTGAGTTTTCTGCGGACTCTGGGTTGCCCGCCAGCTTCTCGCGCAGCCAGTATTCAATCGCCTTCACATCGTGGTTGGTGCGGCGCTCGATGGTCTTGATCTGTTCGGCATCGGCTTCACTGAACTGTGCGGCAAGCTGGTCCAGCTTTGCAACCGTCGCCGCAGAAAACGGCGGCAGTTCCTTGATGCCGCTTTCCTGGCTCAATGCCTTCAGCCATTCAATCTCAATCAGCACCCGATATCTGATCAGGCCAAATTCGCTGAAGTGGCCGCGCAGTGCGTCCACTTTGCCGTGGTAACGGCCATCGAGAGGGGAAAGGGCGGTGAGAGCGGAAAGTGTCATGGTCAAATCGGGAGTAAATGAGTAACAGGCGTTATTTTACCTGTGTGGGCAGGATGACGCAGAAGAAATCTTGAGCGCTTGATCACCTTCAGTGCAATCAAGTTAATTCACAAAACCTGCAATTCGTTGCGCATGGACAGACTTTATGGCAGAGGCTGTTGTACCGCCTGGGTGCTGCGCGTTTGTCGCAAACGACAATCACCCGATTAGCCGGGCTCTGAAGATGTATAGTATTTAAAAAATCTATTAAATTAAATCAATATGTTATGGCGTATCGATGGTGTATTTCCCGATCTTGCGATGTTCATCCTCTTCAGTTACTCCCAACTTGCGCTATGCCGCAAGCGGTTGCATTTGCCTGAGCTGATCTGCAATTTCACTGCGTGCTTGCCGCAACTCATATTCGTCCTGCAGGCCCATCCAGAACTGGACTGATGTTCCAAACACCCTGGCCAGGCGCAACGCGGTATCCGCAGTAATGCCACGTTTGCCGAGCACAATTTCATTAATACGTCGAGGAGGTACGCCTATAGTATTGGCAAGTCTGGTTTGGCTGATTTCCATCGGCTTCAGAAATTCTTCGAAAAGAATTTCACCAGGGTGAATATTCAGTAATTTTTCCATGATCTTTCCTCAGTGGCAATCAACAATCTCAACATTTGTCGGGCCACGATCAGTCCATTCAAAACAAATACGCCATTGATCATTGATACGAATGCTGTGCTGCCCTTTACGGTCATTTTTCAACGCTTCAAGCCGGTTGGCAGGAGGAATTCTTAAATCATTCAGGCTTTGTGCCTTGTCCAGCATAAATAATTTTCTCAGGGCAATCTGTTGAATATCGCGTGGCAGCTTGCGTGATACTTCACCCTGCCAAATCTTTTCGGCTTCTCTGGAGGAAAACTCAATGATCATGGCGCACTATAACGTAATTCGTTATGGCGTACAACCTTGAGCAAGCACCGAATAAATCTAATTTGGCAGACTGGCCGCAAAACCCGTGTCCATAAGGATTGCGGCCAAGTTGGACGCTTGCTGTGTTGCAATCCCTGGCAAGAATCTGCAACGAGCCGGTGAGAATAGCTAGCCGTGGCATAAGCTGCATTTCTGTCCTGTGACCGATGCGGGATATCGGCCGATGAGGGCGGCAGTGGGCGGCGCCGGGCGATTGTTGAACTAAAGGATAATGCCGCCACCTAGGCATACTGCGCCATCGTACGCCACCGCCGATTGCCCCGGCGTAACCGCCCACTGCGGTGAGGCAAAGCTGAAGCGCACATTTCCATCTGGCAAAGAGTCAATATGGCACGGCGCATCTTCCTGGCGGTAACGTGTTTTTGCGGCGTAATTGTGGCTTAAGTCGGGTGCGCTGCCGCTGATCCAGTGCATTTCCATAGCGCTCAATTCCGGCTTGAGCAACAGCGGATGGTTATGCCCCTGCACCACGATGAGCTTGTTGTTGGGGATATCCTTGCTCGCGACAAACCACGGCAAGCCTGAAGAATCCTTGCCTCCGCCTATCCCCAGACCTTGGCGCTGGCCTATGGTGTAGAACGACAGTCCGACATGCTTGCCCACCACCTTGCCTTTCGGCGTGACCATCTCGCCGGGTTTTGTCGGCAGGTACTGGCTGAGGAATTCGCGGAACGGGCGCTCGCCGATAAAGCAGATGCCGGTGCTGTCTCTTTTCGCGTAGTTGGAGAGCTTGTGTTCTTTGGCAATTTTGCGCACTTGCGACTTCAGCATATTGCCCAGCGGGAACATGGCCTTGGAGAGTTGCGCCTGATTCAGTTTGTGCAGGAAATAGCTCTGGTCCTTGCTGGCATCATCGGCCTTGAGCAGCTGGAATAATCCATCCGCTTCGCGCACCTGCGCGTAATGGCCGGTAGCCATTTTGTCTGCGCCGAGCTTGATGGCGTGGTCGAGAAAGGCCTTGAACTTGATTTCGGAGTTGCACAGGATGTCCGGGTTGGGCGTGCGGCCGGACTGGTATTCGCGCAGGAAATAGCTGAACACGCGGTCCTTGTATTCCTTCGCGAAATTCACCGCTTCCAGCGGAATGCCGATGGTGTCTGCCACCGACGCGGCATCGATCAGGTCTTGGCGGGTAGAACAGTATTCGTCGTTGTCGTCGTCTTCCCAGTTCTTCATAAACAGGCCGATCACTTCATAGCCCTGCTGTTTCAGCAGCAGCGCGGTGACGGCGGAATCGACCCCGCCCGACATGCCGACGACGACGCAACCCTTAGTCATAATGCGTGACCAGTTCCAGCGGATAGCGTTTGTCCGCCAGATAATCTTCCACGCAGCGCAAGATCAGCGGGCTGCGATGGCGGGGGGCAGAGGCGCGAATCTCATCCGGGGTCATCCATACTGCACGCACGATGCCTTCATCCAGCGCCTGTCCGGGGTGATGCGCGATAACGCGGCCGCTGTAGGCAAAGCGCAGATAGGTGGTGTCTGAATTATCCGCATGCCAGCGGTACACGCCGATCAGGTATTGCGGTTCGAAATCATAAGCGGATTCTTCGCGCGTTTCACGCACGACGGCCTGCAGCAGAGATTCGTTGGCTTCCAGATGGCCGGCAGGCTGGTTGAACCTGAGTCCCTGCGAGGTATGCTCTTCCACCAGCAGGAAACGACCATCCTGTTCGATGATTGCGGCGACGGTGACGTTCGGTTTCCAGGTCATTGATTGTATTTAATAAATTAATTTGTTATCACAGCTGATACTGCGCCGGTTCAGCGCAACGGTAAACGCTGGCAACAACAGCAGAAGAAGTGCGAAATCGTGGATGCTGATGAGGCTCGTTTCAACTGTCTGGCAATAGCGGCTTGCCGCCAGACAGGGATTTTAACATCACGCAGGAAAAGTGCCGTTTGCCGGCAGATGCGAGAGCGAAAATGTTTGCGTGGCGGAAAATAAAAAAAGGCAGGGTTTCCCCTGCCTTTTTTTAGAAACGAGCGCCTAATTACTTGGCAGCTGCGTCGCCTTTCATTTCTTTAGCTTTGTGGGCTTTTTTAGCTTTGTGAGCTTTTTTAGCTTTATGAGCTTTTTTAGCTGGAGCTTTTTCTGCAGCAGCAGGAGCATCACCAGCAGGAGCGGTACCTTCAGCAGCAATAGCCGCGAAGCTCAAAGTAGTTGCGAAAGCAATGGCGATCAATGTTGAAATCAGTTTCATGTAAAACTCCAATTCTTAGTAGGTTAGTAAACGTTTAAGACACTACTGCATGTGTCCCAGCCATTAACGCGGTCAAAACGGGTTGCGTTGACAAGAAAATGACTTATTTCATTGAAATTGCTGGCGTATCTAAAAAAGTTATTAAACTTCAATATGATACGATGTTGATCGGTTAGCGGCGGGAATAGAAAAAGTTGGTGGCTGCGACGAAACCATCGATACTGCCGCAATCAAAACGAAGCCCCTGAAACTTGTAGGCGATCGCTTTGCCGTTTGCAGCCTGGGTGTGCAGCGCGTCGGTGAGCTGTACTTCACCGTTTTTACCGGGAGCGGTATTTCTTAAAATTTCGAATATGTCGGGCGTCAGAATGTAGCGGCCAATGACCGCAAGATTGGACGGCGCATCCTGAGGTGCCGGTTTTTCCACCATGAGTTCGATCCTGATGAGTGTGTCGTCCAGCGCTTGTCCGCTGATGATGCCGTATTTGTCCACTTCCCCGATCGGCACCTCCTGCACTGCGACGACGCTGCAGCCATATTTTTTATAGACCTCCACCATCTGCGACATCACACCGACCGGTTCGCCGACGCACAGATCGTCGGCCAGGATCACGCCGAACGGCTGGTCTCCGATCAGTGTTTCGCCGGTCAGGATGGCATCGCCCAGTCCGCGCATGTGGCTCTGCCTGGTGTACGAGAAAGTGCACCGCCCGATCAACTCGCGGATTGAATCAAGCTGCTTTTCCTTGCTGGTGCCGCTGATCTGGTCCTCCAGTTCATAGGTGATGTCGAAATGATCTTCGATGGCGCGCTTGTTGCGGCCGGTGACAAAGGCGATGTTGTTCATGCCGGCATCGTGCGCCTCTTCCACGCCGTACTGCACCAGCGGCTTGGTGAGGATGGGCAGCATCTCCTTGGGTTGCGCCTTGGTGGCAGGAAGGAAGCGTGTGCCATAACCGGCTACGGGGAAAAGGCATTTCTTGATCATGATGGTCTCCAGGTGGCTTAATCAGTGAGCCAATAAAACGATAGCGGCGGGATAATAATCATATCGTTTTCTGCCTGAATGCGTGCACCCGAGCACAGGTTTTTCATGCCGTCCTGCTGGAAGAAGGCATGCGTCTTTAATTCGCCGAGCGCAAGTATCTGCGCTGCAATGTTGAAATTGCCGACTACCAGCACTCTGTTGCGGCTGTTTTGCGGATCTGTGCGTGAAAAAACCAGCAGATTCGGATTGTCTACCGCTAGCAATTGGCGGTTGTCGAAATCCGCAAAGGCGGCTATTTCCTTGCGCAAAGCGATCATCCTTTTAAGTGCGCTGAATATCCGCTGTTCCACTGTGCCGCTCTGATGCCGCTTTTCCGCCTTGCTCCAGTCGAAGTGAGAACGATGCATCCAGCGATTGTCGTCGCATTTGGACGGGTCCGCGAGGTACTCCAGGCTGTTGAGCATGCCGATTGCATCGCCGTAATAGAGCAGCGGAATGCCGCCAAACGACAGGATCATGCTGTGCAGCAGCATAATGGTCTTGATTGCGGCATCGATGGCGGCCTCATCGTTGTTCTCCAGCGCGGTTTCGAGCCCGACCAGTGAAGCGAGCGAGCCGGAGATGCGCGCATCGCCGGTCTTGGGGTTTTCTCCGAACGGCAGGCCGCGGGCCAGAGATCCCGGAAATTTTCCGGTGAAATAATCAATCAGAAAGCGGCGGTGCCGGGTCGGGTCGTAGCCAACCAGGCGGGCATCGTTGTCGTCGAAACCGAGGCCGATATCGTCGTGGCAGCGCACGTAGTTGAGCCAGGTTGCACGTTCCAGCTTCTCCGGCAGATTCTTGATGCCGCGGTTGAGCAAGAGTGCATTTTTTGTCGCTACCGCATCCCACAGCAAGGCCATGAAGGTGGCGTTGTAGGCGATCTCGCATTCCTTGGCGTTGATCGCATCATCGCCGAAATATTTGGTGATCTCGCTGGGCGAGACGATAGCTTCGGCGATGAACAGTACGCCCGGCGCGGTTACCTGGCAGCAATCCTTCATCAGTTGCAGCAGCAGGTGCGCCTCGCGCTCGTTCTGGCAGGTGCTGCCCATTTTTTTCCACAAGAATGCCACCGCATCCAGCCGCAGGATGTCGGCTCCCTTGTTTGCCCAGAACAGGATGATGTCTATCATTTCGATCAGCACCGCCGGGTTGTGATAGTTCAAGTCCCACTGGTAGCTGTTGAACACCGTCATCACCCATTTGTCCATTTCTTTATCCCAGGTGAAGTTGCCGGGTGAGGTGAGCGGAAAAATCTCGGGCATGGTTTCTTCGTAGATGTCCGGAATTTCGCGGTCATCGAACACGTAGTAATAATCCTGGAATTTCTTTTCGCCTTTGCGTGCACGTTGCGCCCACTCATGTTCGTTCGAGGTGTGATTGACCACAACATCGAGCACCAGCAGCATGTCGCGTTTCTTGAGCGTGGCCGCCAGTGCCTCGACATCCTCAGTCGTGCCGAAACGGGAATCGACCTTGCAGAAATCGCGCACCGCATAGCCGCCATCGCTGTTGTTTGGCGGGCAATCGAGGATGGGCATGATGTGCAGCATATTGATGCCCAGTTCCTGCAGGTAGGGCAGGTTGGTGCGCAATCCTTTCAGGTCATCGGCAAAACGGTCGCAATACAGCGCCATGCCGACCCATTTCTGGCTGAGGAACCAGTTATAGTTTTTTTCCCGTTCCAGATCGGATTTGCGCAGGTGCGGTGAGCGTTCGATGTAGCGCATAGCGAGCGTCTCGACCAGGCTGACCATTTGCTCCTTGAAGTCGGCGCGTTCGCCGTACAGCAGGTGAAACAAGGAATAAATGGCGTAAAAATTCGCGCCGAGGCGGGTATAGAAGTGGCGCAGCCGGAAATGACCGATTTCCGGTTTCAACCCTGCCAGTATGTCATTCAACAACGAGTGGGAAATTTGTTCGTACATCAGAAGCCTCTTGTTTGATTCAATTCTGTTCGCGCAGCCAGGCGTCTGCCTCCGGCCAGTAATGTGCAACACCCTCAAGGATGCCGGCACTGTAATTGCCATTCATTCCCAGATAACCGCCGGTGGCGATGTACAGGAAGTCCTTGTGCGCATTTTGCGCCTGTTTTTTCACCTCGGCATCGGCATTGGCCACCAGCACGGAAGGGATGTCGCTCAGCAACACGTCGAGATCATTGCCGCTGTCGCCCGCAAACACTGTGTCGTGCTGGTTGAAGTCATTTCGCTGCGCTAAAAAATGGATGGCGTGCAATTTGTTGGCACTGGCAGGCAGGATGTCCAGCAGGCCGATTCCCGCACTTTCATCGATGCTCCAGATCAGGTTGGCCTTAATGTTTGCGCGCTTGAGTTGCAGGTCCATGGCGGCAAGCACTTCTTGCGCGTCGGTTTCGAGCCGAACATAGAAACTGAGCTTGTGGCGGTTCTGTTTTTCTTTTTCCTGCAACTTGAGAGCCGGAAAGCTGCCGAGCAAACGGTACAGTTCGTCATGTGACAATCCGCGCCAGTCCGGCGCGATCTGCGCGTCCCATGCGCCCCACTGTTGCCAGCCGGACGAATCGACTTGATAGATGGTCGAGCCGACATCGGCGATGGCGAAATCCGGTTGCGGCAAGTCGAATTCAGTAATGGCACGCTTAATCAGCGCCAGGTGCCGCCCGCTCACGTAGGCAAGCGTGACTTCCTCGCGCCCGGCCAGTTTCCTGAAGCGTTGCCGGGCTTCGGGCGATTCGGGTTGTGCGCCGTTGGGAATCAGGGTCCTGTCGAGATCGGTGCAAAGCAGGATTCGCTTCATGTGGCGGTTTTGTCATTCCCGTTGGCGAAGAATTTGTAGTGATCCATCGCTTCCAGAATGCCGGCGGCATAGGGCTGTTGGGAAAAGTAAACCTTCTCGAAGCTGGCCAGATCGGACAGTTCCGCAAGATGGCGGTTGTCCACTACCGTGCCCAGCGTATTGCCGCGCAACATGTCGGCGTCTGCACTGGTGACACCTGTCACCAGGGTATTCCCCTGCGCAAAGCCGAGTTGCTCGGCACACCAGCGTAGCGCGAGGCCCTTCGAAGCCCTGACCGGGAGAATGTCGAGGAATTGCCCGAAAGAAAAAATAACGTTCACGGTCTGCTCATTGCGCAACAGCGTCTGCCGGATTTCCTGAACATCCGCCACCGCGGTGTCGAGAAAGTAACTGATCTTGAAAGCGCTCTGGTTGCTTTTGGGTTGCAGTTTGAGCCCCGGCGTGTCCTTGAGGATGTCGCGCACCGCTTGCTGGTTCCACAGATGATTGATATGGCGCGCCCAGACGGTGTCTTCGGTCAGGTTAGGCGCATAGTGTATCTCCGTTCCCTGGTCGGTGACCAGTACATCCGGCCGCGGGATTTTGTGCTGCAGCAACGTAGCCAAGGCATCGTCCAGACGTCTTCCGGTCGCGATACCGAAGATAATTGATTTGTAATGCGCTTTCAGGGTTTGAAGCAGCAGCGCCAGCGACTCGGGATCGCCGATCAGATTGAGATCGAGACTGGTAAAAATCGCGCGGTCGCGGAACATGCCCGGGCGTCGGCTCAGGTTCATCCTGGATAACGGCTCGGTTTTTTCCACCAGCGGGCGGATGACTTCCAGATATTTTTCCACATGCGCCCGCCATGAGTAATGATAGCTCACACCCTGTATGCCGTTTTTTGCCAGGCGACGCCATTCCTGTTTCTGAGTCAGGGTATGCAGGATGGTCTGTGCCATTGCCTTTTTGTCGAGCGGATTGATCAGATGGCCATTCTGGCAATTCCTGATGATGTCAATCGGCCCGCCTTCTTCTGTCGCCACGATAGGCAGGCCGCAGGCTGCCGCCTCGATCAGTGTCAGACCGAACGGCTCGATCAGCGCGGGGTTGACGAACACTCCGCGGGAGGCAGCAGCAAGGCGATATATAACGGCCACATCGTCCGACTTGTGATGCTTGGGATAGGCTACTTTTCCGTACAGGTCGTATTTGTCGACGGCGAGCAGGATGTCGTTCAGCACGGTTCTGGAAACATTGTCTATATCGCGTATATCGTCGCGATTGCCGGCCACGATCACCAGGTTGCCGGCTTCCTGTAACTCCGGCGACTCGCCATAGGCCTCAATCAGTGTAACGATGTTTTTTTTCGGATCGGGGCGCGACAACGCCAAAATCATCGGCTTGTTGGGTTTCTTCAGGAAGCGATTGATTTCATTTGAAATATCGCTGTCTTTTTCATTTCCATGAGGCGGGAAAAATTTCTCCAGATCGGTACCGGGCGGGATCACGCGCATGCGTTCGGGCTGGTAGAAATCGTACAGGCCGTATTGTTGCTCGATCTCCTGCTGCGTGCTGGTGATGACGCGTTTGGCTGCACCCAGTGTGGTTTCTTCCGCTTCGATGCGGCGCGAGATGTTGTAAGTCGTTTCTATTTCGCTGCGCTTGATGCCGCTGGCAAGCAATTGCTGCCGTTTGTTGCGCCCCAGAGAGTGCCCGGTGAATACAAGCGGGACACCGAGCTGATGCGAGAGCCGTGACCCCACATAACCTGCATCCGCATAATGGCTATGGATAATATCCGGAATACGCCCCAGACTTTTAAGATAAGCGAGCGCGTTATCGGAAAAGTTCTCCAGCGAATCCCACAGCATTTCCTTGCGCAGATATTTTTGTTCGCCGCAGTCGATGCGCACGATGCTAGCTTTTTCGCACAGCGGTTCCAGTGGCTCGGCGTAATCAGCGCAGATCTGGCTATCGACAACGCGACGTGTCAGCAACACTACTTTTTCGACATCCGCGCGTTCGCCCAAGGCGCAGGCGAGCTCCACCACGTATTTGGTCTGGCCGCCGGTATCCGCATCCCGCCCCAGTTCAAGATCCTTGCCGCGAATCAGGCCATGTACGCTGATGAGCGCTATGAACAGGGGTTTCCGGGTTTCCGGCGAGCGCTTCTTCATAGATTCCATTTTTCGGTGAAGGGCTCATAAAAATCCTTGTGGTCGGGAACCGCCCCTCTAATTTCACAGATTGCGGCGGCAAATGCATTGGCTCGTTCCAGCGTCTTGTCCATGGGCCAGCGCTGCAATGATCCCAACATGCAGACGGCGGCGAAACCATCGCCTGCGCCCACCGTATCTACCAGATTGGCAATGGATTTTTTTGCGCAAGCCTCGACTTTTTTGCCGTTCTGGCTGATATGCCAGGCGCCCGCTTCGCCGCAGGTAACCATGACTTGCTCGATATCGTACCGTTTCATCAGCTCCTGCACCTGGCTTTGCGAATCACCTCCGGGTAACTCGAACATTTTCGCCAGTAAATCCAGCTCTTCATTATTCAGTTTCACAATATTCGCAAATTGCAGGGATTGCAGGATTGTTTTTTCGTCATACCATGGGGTACGCAAATTGATATCCAGAAACTTTGCCGCATCGGTACTGCGCAACAGGGTTTTCAGCGCCCGTTCGGAAACCGGGTGGCGTTGCGCCAGCGTGCCGAAATAGACCAGAACGGGATTCGCCGAAAGCGTGGTCATGCGCACCACTGCGGGATGAATATAATCGTAGGCCTGCTCGGAAAGTATTTCGAAGCGGTGGCTGCCTTTTTCGATATGCACCTGCACGCGGCCTGTAGGATGGGTCTTGTTGCACTGGATGCCGAGCGTTTCCATGCCGTTTTGCGACATCACCCTGAATACCTCTTCACGCAGCGCATCATCGCCCAGGCGTGTGATCAGAACCGGGTTTTGTCCAAAGGCCTTCAGGTGTCTGGCAACGTTGAACGGCGCACCGCCAAGAACGGTCCTGTCGGGGAATATGTCCGCCAGTACTTCGCCGAACAGCACCACCGTGTTATTTTGGCTGGTGTGGCGGTAAGGTTGATTTATCTGCTGCGGTCGTGTTTGCGACCGTGTCATCAATCCAGAGTGCCGGAGAAATCGACGCGGCGGTTTTCTTGCCAGCATTTTTCTTCATGGCAGCTTAATTTGGGCTTTTCTTCGCCAAAGCTTACGGATTTGATCTGGCTGCTCGGGACACCCAGAAACTCCAGGGCTTTGCGAACGGAATTGGCCCGCTTGCTTCCCAATGCAAGATTAAATTCGCTGCTGCCGCGCTCGTCGGAGTTGCCTTCCAGCGTAACGGTGTTGCCGTGTGCCTTCATGAAATCCGCCTGTTGCTGTATGACCTCGCGGTACTCCGGCTTGATCGTGAATTCATTGAAGTCAAAATAGACGCTTTTCTTTTGCATCTCGCGCAGTAGGTTTCTTTCTGTTTCACGCAGTTGGGATGACTGTACTTCAGGGATAGCCTGGGCCGGAGCACCGAGTTGCTCGCTGCCCGTCGATGTTTCTTGAGGAGTTGCAGTTGTCGTCTCGGGGGGAGTGGCGACCTCGGGGGCGGTGGCACAAGCTGAAACCAAAAGGGCCGCAAGAATTGTTATAAGCAGATTTGTCTTCATTAACGATCTCCTGAATTCAAGTTGATACAAGAATTTGTATCAATTAAATTGATACAAATATAATTGATGCAATATTATAACGCAAGTTTTATAATTCAACGAACCATACCAACAAGCGTGGAATTCCGCGAGTGATACAAATTGAGTAATCCGAACCAAAACTTGCCGGGACTTGAAGTGCTAAAAAAATTTCGAATCATTTATGGCTCTGTGCGCCAGCATTTTCGGGAGATTGAGCAAACCTGCGGCGTGACGGGATCGCAGTTGTGGGTCATGCAGGAAATTGCGAATACCCCCGGTATCGGCGTCTCGGTATTGGCGGAGCGCCTCTCCATACACCAGTCTACCTGCAGCCAGCTTGTTGAAAAGCTGGTGGCGCGCAAGTTGATTATCAAGGAACGCAGCAAGGAAGATCAGCGCCGGGTCGGGTTGCGCCTGACCGAAGAAGCCAGCATGCTGGTCAAAAAAGCGCCAGGCCCGGCCGAGGGTTTGCTGCCGGAGGCTTTGAGTATGCTGCCTGCCGAAACAATCAAGGCCCTGGATTTATCGCTTGCGCAGGTGATCGAGCAACTTCAAATCAAGGATGACAAGCTGGCCGAGAAACCCTTGTCGGATTTGTGAAGTTTTGCAGCATCCAGCTATCACTCAAGCTGCAAACTACGCTGTAAACAGGCGCTCGGTTGCCAGTACTATTGTTGGTGACTTGGGAGCGGCTGCAATTCGTTCGTTGCAGATTTTCAATGGCTGCGCCGGACCCAAGGCGCGCTGTTTTGGGTTTATAGTGCAGGGTGGCTTGCAGAAAATGCCTGTACCACACGCAGGTCGCAGTTTTTCAGTCTTTGCGCCATGATCCTGATGACTTCAATGGCGAAGCCTGGCGTTTCATCTATCAAGAAAGTAAAGCGTTTCTTGTCGACAACAACAAATTTACAGTGGCTGCGCGCTGTAACGGTGCCATAACGCGGAGAGCCGTCAACAATAGCCATTTCTCCGACAAAGGCTCCTTGCGTGTATTTTTCAAAAAACACGCCGCCTATCGTTACTTCGGCTTCGCCTTCTATCAGAACATACATGACATTTCCGTGATCGCCCTCTTTAAACAGCGTTTCCCCGCTTTTAATTTCAATAAAATCAGGATCATGTCTAAAAAGTTCAAAAAAAAGCATAAAAGCCTCGCGGATAGGAGAAACAGGTGGATTTAATCATTCAAGGGATGAAAATTTCTATTCTCGGATTTTTTCGGCTGAATCGCGATGCTTTACTGGACACTTTCAGGTTGCAAACTAATTTCATGAATGCCTGGCAGCGAGGAGACCGACTGTCTGCATAGGGGCAGTACGCGTATGCTGCTTTAGTCTGCCGAAGCTTAATCTTTAGCGCTCTCTTTGCTTTTTTCTTTTTTCTTCGCTTCTTTCTTTGCTTCTTCTTTTTTCTTTATAAGATGCATCATTTCGCGCCACTCTTGCAACTGCTCATCTTCCAGTTCCAACTGTATTGCCAATGCTTCGTCCCTGCTTAGCTTGTCTTTTTCCAGCCGGCGAGGCAGCTTGCCGGCCATTCTGGATAACAGGCGTTCGATTTCTTCCTCGGTCAATTGTTTAACCTTGGCTAAATATTCCGGTTTACTGGTTTTAGTCATTATTAATTTCCTCATTCATATTGCGGCACCCGTCTGGGTGGTTTTTATTTAAAAATGAAATTGACTACCGATAATCCTCTTGGGTCTGAAATTGCGCCAACCCATTCACGTTAGCTTTTCTGGAAATTGCACGCAAGTGTAATATGTGGCATTGAATACACCATCAACCCGGAGCCGATTCTGTTGAAAAACTTATTTTGCGTCAACTGATTGATTGCGGAAAACATCTTTGCAGTCGGCAAATACAGTCCGGTTGAAGTTTGAATTTCCGCAAAATTATGCCACGTTATGATACAGAATTGGTTTTTTTCAACAGAATATTCCGGATACGCGCGATCATAAAAGGCAATTCAGAAGGCCGAGGCGGAATTTAATCCGCAAAATGAAAACAGCCGAATACGGCGTCAATATTTTATCGGGTAACGAAAAATATTTTTGAGGTGTTGCTTTAAGGTGGTGCCGGGAGGGGGACTCGAACCCCCACATCCTCGCAGATACTGGATTTTGAGTCCAGCGCGTCTACCAATTCCGCCATCCCGGCTTTGAAGAGGCGCGAATTATCCATGAAATGACACGCTTCATCAAGCTACAATGCGCAATTTTGTATTGCCGGATAAAGTTAGCAAATGCGCACGGACGAATTTAATTTTGAACTTCCCCAACACCTGATCGCGCAGCGCCCGCCAAAACAACGCGGCGCAAGCCGTTTGCTCTATTTGAACGGGGGCGGTTGCGAGCACCGTTTGTTTGCCGAATTGCCGGATTTGCTGCATGAGCACGATCTGCTGATCCTGAACAACACGCGCGTAATCAAGGCGCGCTTGTTTGGTCAAAAACAAAGCGGCGGCAATATTGAGGTGCTGGTCGAGCGGATTCTGGACGAGCATGAGGTGCTGGCGCAGATACGCGCCAGCAAATCGCCGCAGGTGGGTGGACGTTTGTTGCTGGCCGCTTGCCTGGAGGTGACCGTGCTGGGGCGGGTGGGCGAGTTTTACCATTTGCGCTTTGAAGGCGAGGGAAACGTAGGCAGCCTGCTGGAGCAGTATGGCCAGTTGCCGTTGCCGCCTTATATCACGCACAGCGCCGATGCCGGGGATGAGGCGCGCTATCAAACCGTATTTGCAAGCCATTACGGCGCGGTTGCCGCACCGACTGCGGGTCTGCATTTTAATGACGCGATGTTTGCCAGTTTGGGCGGCAAAGGCATCAATACCGCATATGTGACGCTGCATGTTGGCGCCGGAACATTTCAGCCTGTGCGCGTGGAGCGTGTGGCTGATCACGTGATGCATAGCGAACGCTATACCATTCCGCAAGCAACAATCGATGCTGTCGACCAGGCTCGTGCACGGGGCGGAAGGGTGATTGCGGTGGGAACCACCAGCTTGCGAGCCCTGGAAAGTGCGGCTCAACGCGGTGATTTGCAGGCATGCGACGGCGAAACAAACATTTTCATTACGCCGGGGTACCGGTTCAAGGCAGTGGATGTGCTGCTGACCAATTTCCACCTGCCGAAGTCCACGTTGTTGATGCTGGTGTGCGCCTTTGGCGGGATGGACAAGATGCTGGCGGCATATCGTATTGCAGTAGATAATGAATATAGTTTTTTCAGCTATGGCGATGCGATGCTGATTGAGCGCGAATAGTCTGTGCAGCAACTTTAATCGGGGGACAGGTATGGCACTCTATGTATATTGGTTTCTGCTGGCGCTGGTTTTGCTGGGTATGGAGATGGCAACCGGAACGTTTTATCTGTTCATGCTGTCGATTGCGATGGCGGTGGGCGGGTTTGCCGCGCTGTCAGGTTTTTATTTGCCGATCCAGCTTGCAATGGCAGCGCTGGCAGGCGTGGTGGGGACAGTTATTCTGCGGCGCTGGAAAGGCAGCCATAGCGACGATATGAGCGGACAGAGTCTGGATATGGGGCAGGCGGTAAGGGTTTTAAGCTGGCATGACGACGGGACTGCGCGCGTTGCCTACCGTGGCGCGGAATGGGATGCAGAGCTGGAAGCGCCAGAATCAGCGCATGAAGGCATGTTCTACATAAAAGCGATACGCGGTTCTGTTTTAATGTTGACGCAGCACAAACCGCACTGATTTTGTATTGAAGCAAATGGAACTCATTCATTAAGGAGGTGTTATGGAAATCGCATTGTTGATTCTGGTCGCCGCTATAATTTTTATAGTAAAGGCCCTCAAGGTTGTTCCGCAGCAAAATTCCTGGGTGGTGGAGCGTCTCGGACGCTTTCATGCCGCGCTGTTGCCCGGACTGAATATCGTCATCCCGTTTATTGACCGGGTTGCCTACAGGCATATGCTCAAGGAGGTGCCACTGGATGTGCCCAGCCAGGTGTGTATCACCAAGGACAACACGCAATTGCAGGTGGACGGTATCCTGTATTTTCAGGTAACCGACCCCAAGCTGGCTTCCTACGGCACCAGCAATTACGTGATGGCGATCACCCAGCTGGCACAGACTACCTTGCGTTCGGTCATTGGCAAGATGGAACTGGACAAGACCTTCGAGGAGCGCGACGACATCAACCGCGCGGTGGTTGCGGCGCTGGATGAGGCCGCGACCAGCTGGGGGGTGAAAGTGCTGCGCTACGAGATTAAAGACCTGACACCTCCCAAGGAAATTCTGCACGCGATGCAGGCACAGATCACTGCAGAACGTGAAAAGCGCGCGCTGATTGCCGCTTCCGAAGGACGCAAACAGGAGCAGATCAACATCGCCACCGGTGAACGCGAGGCCTTTATTCAGCGCTCGGAAGGCGAGAAACAATCGGCCATTAACCGTGCCCAGGGCGAAGCTGAGGCAATCAAGGCGGTTGCATCTGCAACTGCCCAGGCGATACAGCAAGTGGCGCAGGCGATCCAGTCACCAGGTGGCATGGACGCGGTTAACCTCAAGGTGGCCGAAAAATATGTGGAGGCGTTTGGCAATGTGGCAAAAGTTGGCAATACATTGATTTTGCCTGGCAATTTGTCTGATATGGGCGGCCTGGTGGCGACTGCGATGAGTATTGTGAAGGCGCAGAAGTAGAAGGTGGCAGTGCATTGCGCTCGTCGTCAGCTTGTATGTGATTAATAGAAAAACCCGTAAAAATTTTTGATAATGAAATTTGATTTGCACAACACCGACGGCCTTTCCCGTCGCGGCACGCTCCACCTCGCCCATGGCACCGTTGAAACCCCCGCCTTTATGCCGGTAGGCACCTACGGTACGGTGAAAGCGATGTCGCCGCTCGAATTAAGAGAAATTGGTGCACAAATTGTGCTGGGCAACACTTTTCACCTTTGGCTGCGCCCCGGTCTGGAAGTAATAGAGGCGCATGGCGGCCTGCATCGCTTTATGGGCTGGGATGGTCCGATACTCACCGATTCTGGCGGATTTCAGGTGTTCAGTCTGGGCGAGTTGCGCAAGATCAGCGAGGAGGGGGTGAAGTTTCAGTCGCCAGTGAATGGTGACCGCTGCTTCCTCACGCCGGAAGAATCGATGCGCATCCAGAAGGTTCTGAATTCTGACATCGTGATGATCTTCGACGAATGCACGCCATATCCCGCCGATGAAAAAGTCGCGGGTGAGTCGATGCGCATGTCGCTGCGCTGGGCGGAGCGCTCGAAAAAGGCGCATGAAGGCAACGGCAACGCGCTGTTCGGCATCGTGCAGGGCGGCATGCACGAGAACCTGCGCGATGAATCCTTGGCGGAATTGAACAATATCGGTTTTGACGGTTTTGCGATCGGCGGCTTGTCGGTGGGTGAGCCGAAACAGGATCTGCTGCGCATTTTGCAGCACACCGCGCCGCAATTGCCTGCGCATAAGCCGCGCTACCTGATGGGGGTCGGTACGCCGGAAGATCTGGTGGATGGTGTGAGGCAGGGTATTGATATGTTCGACTGCGTGATGCCGACGCGCAATGCGCGCAATGGCATGCTGTTTACCCGCTACGGCAATATCAAGATCAAGAACGCGCAATACCGGCTGGACCTGCGCCCGCTGGATGAGCAGTGCGGCTGTTATACGTGCCGCAATTTCACCCGCGCCTACCTGCACCATCTGCACCGCATCAACGAGATACTCGGCGCGCGCCTGAATACCATCCACAACCTGTATTACTACCAGGAGTTGATGAAGGAGATACGCGCTGCTGTAGAACAGCGCAGATTCGCCGGGTTTGCCGCCGCATTTGTGGCTGCGCGGGCGACGCTATAGTGTGCGATGGATCGCCGTCATTAATTGTACATATGCTTCGTGATAGAATACGCGCTTTAGTTTTTTGTCCGTCCTCAATTTTTCTCTGGAGAATAAATAATGTCCTTTAGCAATTTGTTAATCAGCAACGCATATGCAGACGGCACGGCTCCCGCAGCGTCAGGTAGTTTTATGGATTTTATCCCGCTCATTGGAATAGCGGCGGTGTTTGTGTTTTTTGTGATTATTCCGCAAATAAAACGCACGAAAGAAATGAAAACCATGCTTGCTGCGCTGCAAAAAGGCGATGAAGTTGTCACAACCGGCGGCGTGATGGGGCGTATTGTCAAGGTAAGCGACAGTTATATCATCCTGGAAGTGGCCGAAGGTTTTAATCTGAATATTCAGAAGGGCGCGATTCAAACCGTGCTGCCAAAAGGAACTCTCAAGTCCATTAACTAAGTAAGCAAGTGAATTAAAGGTGCTGCAATGAATCATTACCCGCTGTGGAAATACCTGTTGATTTTCGGCACACTTGTGCTGGGTTTGGTGTACGCGTTGCCCAATCTTTACGGTGAGTCGCCCGCTGTACAGATCATGCCGTTGCGTTCCGGGCTTAAGGCCGATAGTGCTCTGTTGAAGCGGGTAGAGGAGACGCTTAAAGCTGCCCAAATCAATCCCGAAATACTGACGATGGATGCAACAGGTATCAAGGCGCGGTTTGCCGATATTGATACCCAGGCCAAAGCTAAAGACATCTTGCAGGCACAATTGGGCGAAGATTATGTAGTGGCTTTGAATTTGCAGCCACGGTCGCCGCAATGGCTGGCCAAACTCAATGCATTGCCGATGTATCTGGGTCTGGACTTGCGCGGAGGCGTGCATTTCATGCTGCAAATTGACATGAAGAGCGTGCTGGACAAGGCGCTGGATACCGCTACCAATGATTTTCGTGCCGATTTGCGCGAGCAAAATATTCCCTATGCCGGCGTCACCCGCGAGGGAAATGTTTTGAGTATCAAATTCCGCGGTGCTGCAACGCGCAGCAAGGGGATGTCCGAGTTGCAGCAGCGGTTCGGCGGTATGGATTTTAACGACAGCGATAGCAGCAGTGATTTTCGTCTGACTGCGACTCTCAAGCCGCAAGAAGAGCAAAGCATACAGAAAGCTGCTTTGCAGCAGAATTTGACCACCCTGCGCAACCGCGTGAATGAACTGGGTGTGGCTGAACCGGTAATACAGCAGCAGGGGCTGGACCGTATCGTGGTGCAATTGCCCGGCATGCAGGACCCTGCACGAGCTAAAGATATCCTGGGACGTACTGCCACACTGCAAGTGCGCATGGTGGAGGCGCATCTGAATCCCGATGCGCGCGATTACAGCCCCGAGAAAATCGCGGCGGCCAAAAATGGAATCATTCCGGCAGGTACGGAGTTATTTTACTCACGGCGCGATGGACGGGAAGAGCCTTTGTTGCTCTCCAAGCAAATAGTGTTTACCGGCGAGAATCTGACTGGCGCGGACGCCTCTATCGACTCGCAGGGCTCAGGAGCTGTGGTCAGCGTAAAGCTGGATTCCAAGGGCGGTATAGCGATGAAGAATGCCACGCGCGAAGGCATCAAGCGGCGTATGGCGGTGGTGCTGATAGAAAAGGGCAAGGCAGAGGTGCTGACTGCACCGACGATACAGTCTGAACTGAGCAACAGGTTCCAGATCACCGGTATGCGCAGCATCGAGGAGGCCAATGACCTTGCATTGTTGATGCGTGCGGGTGCACTGGCAGCACCGATGGAGATTGTCGAACAGCGTACGGTGGGACCCAGCCTGGGTGCCGATAATATTGCGCGCGGCTTCCGTTCTACCCAGATCGGTTTTGTCGCGATCTCGATTTTCATGATCGTGTATTACCTGGTGTTTGGCGTCATTTCCGTGCTGGCGTTAGGCGCCAATTTGCTGCTGCTGGTGGCGCTGTTATCGATGCTGCAGGCGACATTAACCTTGCCGGGTATGGCGGGTATTGCGCTGACACTGGGTATGGCGATTGACTCTAACGTATTGATTAATGAGAGAATTAGAGAGGAGTTGCGGAATGGTGTGCCGCCGCAAACCGCAATTCATGTTGGATATGCAAATGCTTTTGCGACGATTCTGGACTCGAATATCACCACGTTAATCGCAGGTATCGCCTTGTTCATGTTTGGTTCCGGTCCGATACGCGGCTTCGCTGTCGTGTTATGCCTCGGCATCATGACTTCAATGTTCAGCTCGGTGCTGGTATCGCGTGCACTGGTCAATCTGATCTATGGCCGCAAGGTGCGCCTGGCCAAAGTGTCTATAGGTTAAGTCAGGGCGAATAAGGAACTGCGCATTATTTATAGGGAGTTGTAACATGGAATTTTTCAGATTAAAAAAAGATATTCCGTTCATGAGTTATGGACGGTGGACCACTACTATTTCTCTGGTGACCTTTATCCTGGCGGTATTTTTTCTCGCAACCAAAGGGTTGAATCTGGGCGTGGATTTTACCGGTGGCACGGTGATGGAAATGCATTATGCAGAGCCTTCAGATGTGAACAGGGTACGCGTGGAACTGGCCGAAATAGGCTTTCAGGATGCGCTGGTGCAGAATTTTGGCTCTAGCCGTGATGTGTTGATCCAGATTCCGGTTAAGGAAAATACCACCGGTTCCAAGCTTAGCGAGGACGTACTCGCCAAGCTGAAGTCCGTGGATGCCAGCGTGGAAATGCGGCGTGTCGAATTTGTGGGGCCGCAAGTGGGCAAAGAGCTGTTCGCGAATGGCGCTATGGCATTGTTGCTGGTGTCGATGGGCATTGTCGTCTATCTGTGGATACGTTTCGAGTGGAAATTTGGTTTGGCTGCGATTATCGCCAACTTGCATGACGTGGTGATAATTCTTGGATTCTTCGCTTTCTTTCGCTGGGAATTTTCCTTGTCGGTGCTGGCGGCAGTGCTGGCGGTGCTGGGCTATTCGGTCAATGAGTCAGTCGTCGTGTTTGACCGTATCCGCGAAAACTTCCGCAAGATGCGCAAGGTTGAAGTGACCGAAATTATCGATAATGCCATTACTCGCACCATGTCACGCACGGTCATTACCCACGGTTCCACGCAGTTGATGGTGACCGCCATGCTGTTTTTGGGCGGTGAGACGCTGCACTATTTTGCGCTCGCACTGACCATAGGTATTTTGTTCAGTATCTACTCTTCAGTGCTGGTTGCCAGTCCCCTATTGCTGATGTTCGGCGTATCGCGCGATGATTTCATCAAGCCGGAAAAAAAGGTAGCTGAAGAAGTATTGCCTTAATCATGGAGCTGCTAACCCATTTAATCAGCATTGTTATGCATCTCGATACCCATCTGCTGGCATTGACCCAGCAGTATGGCTTGTGGATATACGCAATACTTTTTTTGATTATATTTAGCGAAACGGGTCTGGTGATATTCCCTTTCCTCCCGGGGGATTCGCTTTTGTTTGTCGCAGGGGCGTTGTGCGGAATAGGTGCGCTGGATTTTTATATATTGCTGCCTTTGCTGATGCTGGCAGCATTTATGGGGGATAACACAAATTACTGGACGGGAAGACTGATAGGCAAGCGTTTGGTCAAGGTTGGGGATACGCGTTTTCTGAAGCACGAACACCTGGATAAAACTCATGCCTTCTACAAGAAACACGGCGGAAAAACTATCATTTTTGCGCGTTTCCTGCCGATAATACGCACCTTTGCGCCATTCGTAGCGGGCATTGCCAGAATGCATTACCGCCTGTTTATGCTATTCAGTGCAGGGGGAAGCCTGGCGTGGGTCAGTTTCTTTGTAATCGGCGGTTATTTTTTAGGCAATATTCCAGTCATTAAGAATAATCTCACCTTGATGATCTTGTTTATCATCTTCATTTCACTCGCACCGGCAATGGTAAGGTTTATACGGCATCGCCGTGTGCAAAGCTCCTGAACGTATTCCAGACCGCTGAAAATCGCAAAGAGTAAGCTTGTAACAGCGGCGATATTGCGCTGCCGAGCAAGTCGAAGCACATGTTCGATTGCCTTACAGGACGACTTTCAGATCTAGGCAGGACGATTTTCAGATTTAGGCGGCTACTGCCTCTTTTTCAAAATCCAGCACCACCTTGCCATCTTTTACATCCACTGTGACTTTTCCGCCGCTGGACAGGCGACCAAACAGCAGTTCATCAGCCAATGCGCTGCGTATAGCGTCCTGAATCAGGCGCGCCATCGGGCGCGCTCCCATCAGCGGATCGAAGCCTTTCTCGGCGAGGTAGTCCTTGAGTGCATCGGTAAAGACAGCATCCACTTTTTTCTCTTGTAATTGCTCTTCCAGCTGTATCAGGAATTTATCCACCACGCGCAGGATGACCTCTTTATCCAATGCGGCAAAGGAGATAGTGGCATCAAGGCGGTTGCGGAATTCCGGTGTGAAGAGGCGCTTGATATCAGCCATTTCATCGCCACCGGAGGCAGACTTGGTGAAACCGATCTGCACCTTGTTGAGCGCTTCGGCACCGGCATTGGTGGTCATGATGATCACCACGTTGCGGAAGTCAGCCTTTCTGCCGTTGTTGTCGGTGAGGGTGCCGTGATCCATTACCTGCAGCAGGATGTTGAAAATGTCCGGGTGGGCTTTTTCGATCTCATCCAGCAGCAGCACACTATGTGGTTGCTTGCTGACAGCTTCGGTGAGCAGGCCGCCCTGTTCAAAGCCGACATAGCCGGGAGGGGCGCCGATCAGGCGCGATACGGCATGGCGCTCCATGTATTCGGACATGTCGAAACGGTGGATAGGCATTCCCATCACATAAGCAAGCTGGCGTGCCACTTCTGTTTTACCAACGCCTGTGGGGCCGGAGAACAAAAAGCTTCCAATCGGTTTTTGAGGATTGCCCAAGCCGCTGCGCGACATTTTGATTGCACGTGCCAGCACTTCGATAGCCGCATTCTGGCCAAACACCACGGATTTAAGGTCGCGTTCCAGTGTCTTCAAGGTGTTGCGGTCGTCATGAGACACGGTGCGTGCCGGGATGCGCGCAATTTTGGCAATAATGTCTTCAATTTCGTGCTTGCCGATGACTTTCTTTTGCTTGGATTTAGGCAGGATGCGCTGGGCCGCTCCGGCCTCGTCCAGCACGTCAATGGCTTTGTCGGGAAGATGGCGGTCATTGATGAAGCGAGCGGCCAGCTCAGCTGCGCTGATGATCGCGGAAGCGCTGAATTTGACGCTGTGATGGCTTTCAAAGCGGGATTTGAGCCCTTTCAGAATTTCTATGGTTTGCTCGACAGAGGGTTCGGGCACGTCTACCTTCTGGAAACGACGTGACAGCGCATGATCCTTTTCGAAGATGCCGCGATATTCCTGGTAAGTAGTGGCGCCTATGCACTTGAGCACACCACTGGATAGAGCAGGCTTGAGCAGGTTGGATGCATCCATGGTGCCGCCAGATGCAGCCCCCGCACCGATCAGGGTGTGGATTTCATCAATAAATAAAATGGCATTGGGAGCGTCAGCCAGTTCTTTGAGCACCGCCTTCAGGCGCTGCTCAAAGTCACCACGGTATTTGGTGCCTGCCAGCAGTGAGCCCATATCCAGCGAATAGACATGGGCGTCCTTCAGAATATCGGGCACATTGCCTTCGGTAATGCGGCGCGCCAGTCCTTCTGCAATGGCAGTTTTGCCCACGCCAGCCTCGCCGACCAGCAGCGGATTATTTTTACGGCGACGGCAAAGCGTTTGAATTACGCGCTCCAGTTCAATATCCCGGCCAATCAAAGGGTCGATTTTTCCGGACAAGGCATGAGCGTTGAGATCCAGCGTGTAATTCTTTAAGGCACTGTCGTCATTTTGTTCCTGGGCAACTTCCGGTTCGGCTGCAGGCTTGGCGCTGTTCACTTCTGCTGTCTTGTTGATGCCGTGTGCAATGTAATTCACTACATCCAGACGCGTGATGCCGCGCTGGTGAAGAAAATACACGGCATGCGACTCTTTTTCGCCGAACAGGGCGACCAGAATATTGGCACCTGTCACTTCTTTTTTGCTGGAAGATTGCACATGCAGAATGGCGCGCTGGATAACGCGCTGAAAACCGACTGTAGGCTGGGTTTCAACTTCGGTATTTCCGGGTGAGCGGGGTGTGTGCGTATCAATATGATTGGCGAGTGCGGTGCGCAATTCTTCCATGTCCGCCCCGCAGGCGCGCAGAACATGCGCTGCCGAAGGATTGTCCAGCATTGCAAGCAGCAAATGTTCCACCGTGATAAATTCGTGCCGCTTTTGGCGCGCCTCGACAAAAGCCAAGTGCAGGCTAACTTCCAGTTCTTGCGCGATCATATTAATTTTCCTCCAATGTACACCGTAGCGGGTGTCCGTTTTCAATTGCAAATGCCGTGACTTGGGCGACTTTTGTTTCAGCTGTATCCTTGGGGTAAACTCCGCAGACGGCAGAACCTTCATTATGTACTTTGAGCATTACTTGCATGGCACGTTCCCGGCCCATCGCAAAAAATGTCTGCAAAACTTCAACCACAAAAACCATCGTTGAATAATCATCGTTCAACAAGATCACCTTGTAGAGTTTGGGTGGCTTCGTTTTACTTTGTTTTGCCTCCAGTAAGGTTGTACTTTCCTGTTTCGTGTTCATGGCTATATTGTCACATTTTTATGGGTCATTATCTGAGGATTAAGGTGTTTTTTTCAAGTGTATTCTGGTAATTTATAAAAACTTGCATTTAATACTTGACTGTTTAGGTAGAACTAGCGTAAAAAGGGAATGGGTGTTTGAATCAAGGTATCTGCAGTACTGGTTTTGCCATAAGCGTTCCCAAGTGCGATGTGCGGAATTATTGCGAATTCAAACAGTTTGACGGGAATCCACCCGGTTTTTTAGTAAGGAAGTTTCAACATGGCAAACGGTACAGTTAAGTGGTTCAATGATGCAAAAGGCTTTGGCTTTATCACTCCAGATGATGGTAGCGAAGATCTTTTCGCGCACTTCTCCGCGATTAATATGAGCGGTTTCAAGTCGCTTAAAGAAGGCCAGAAGGTAACCTTTGATATCGTTCAAGGTCCTAAAGGCAAGCAAGCTTCAAACATTCAGGCTCCCTAACAGGTTCTTGGCTGGATAAGCTGAAGCCCGCATACGCGGGCTTTTTTTTGTCTGCAATTTCACTGCGTTTCCCTGCAGATTCATCCTCCATACGTTGTTTACGATGGATTTTGAATTTTTCGATGTTGCTTTACATCTTT
>Ga0315268_10000624_pt1 | contig 41208 bp, 28 predicted proteins | sample C1_top_MG_FD_204535 | JGI IMG/M metagenome (GOLD analysis project Ga0315268, IMG submission 204535) | Sediment microbial communities from Yellowstone Lake, YNP, Wyoming, USA - C1_top | ecosystem: Environmental > Aquatic > Freshwater > Lake > Sediment | place: USA: Wyoming | collected 2017-08-01
CGGACTGTTTCTGCGCCAGTTGCGCGGTCAGCTGCTTGACCTGCTCGCGCTGCGTCTGCAACTCGGTCGAAAGCTGCTCGCGCTCGGCAAACAACTGATTGCGGTGGACCAGCAACTCGTTGCGCTCGGTCGTCAGCGCGTCGAAGCGCACAGCTTGCTCCGCGCCAAACGCCGCCAGCTGCTGTCGCGCCGCCTCGAGCTCGCGCACCAGCTGCTCGCGCTGTTGATGCACCTCGTCACGCGCACCGCGGGACGTGGCCAGATCATTGGCCAGCGCGTCGAGATTGGCCCGCGCCTGTTCCAGTTCGGCCGCCAGGTCCTGGCAGCGTTCGGCCGAAGCCACGCGCACCGCCGCCAGCTCCTGCGCGTGCAGCGCGCTTGCCTGCTCGGCGCCACCGGCCAGCTGTACGATCTGGCGTTCGAGATCGGCGATGCGCTCTTGCTGCTGCGCCAGCTGCTGCGCAATCTGCTCGCGCGCGGTGCCCAGCTCAACCGCCGCAGTCTCGCTGTGAGCGCCGCGCTCCTCCGAGCGCTCGAGCGCGTACTCCAGCTCCTTGACCCGCGCCGTCGCCAGCTTGAGCTTGCCGGCCATCTCGGCCACGTCGCGTTTGTATGACTGCGCCTCGCCGCTGACCTTGGCATATGCCTCCAGCTTGTCGGCGAGCGAGGCGTTCAGGTCCTCCAGCTGTTGCCGGGCGGTGATCAGCTGCGCCTCGATGTTGGTCGCGCGCGCATCGATGGCAACGGCGCGCTGCACCTCCTCGTCGAGACTCTGGCGCAGCCGGGAGCTGGCGTCGCGCAACTCGTCGTTGAGCACCTGCGCCTGGCCAAACTGGCCGTTCAGCTCTTCGAACCTGGCCTGCATGGCGTCGCGGTCGCGCAGCAGCTCCTGCAGCGCGCGCTGGTTGGCTTCAAGCTCCTGCAGCGCGCGGTCCCGCTCGGCGGCGAAACTGGCGCTGACGTCGGCCAGCGTGCGCGCCTCTTCCACCTTCTCGAGCAACCCGTCGCGCAGCGCGGTCACCCGCTCGGCGACCGCGGCCAGCGCCTCTTCGCGCCGCGCCACCTCGACCTCGAGCGCCTGACCGTCGGCCCGTAACTTCTGCAACTCGGCTTCGGCCGCCGTGCGCTCGGCACCGGCTGCGTTGGCCAGCGCGTCGGCAAAACGCGAGAACGGCAGCTGCACCAGTTCAAGCTCGTCGCGCCGCGGCACCCGCTGGCCGGCGATGACCAGGTAATAGGCCACCTCATCGGGGGTCGATCCCATCAGCGCGGTGTCGAGCGCCACCCCGGCCTGGTTGGGGTCGACGTCGAAGCCGATGAAAGAGAAGCCGAGGAACGGGCTCTGCCCGAAGACCACCACCTCCTGGAACGCCGAGTTGAGCGCCGCCACGACGGTGGCGTATTCGGTCAGCGGCTCGCCGCTGGCAGCGATCATGTCGGCGATACCAACCCCGGCGGGATTTCGCACCGCGGTGACCAGCAAGCCGTCCCGCGCCAGCACGCGGCGCAGTTCCTCCATGCGGTGCTGAGATCCGGCCCGCAGCGAGGCGCCCAGGCCAAAATCGATGACCAGGTCGAAGGCCCCGTCGTCGGCCGGCCAGCGCTCGTCGCGGGCCAGCCGCAGGTCGACCGACCGCCGCTCGACGCGCTGGCGACCGGCGGCAACGATCTCCTCGTCAAAGTCGATGCCGACGACCCTCGCCGCTTGCAGCTGCGCCAGGAAATTGGCGCTGGCGCCGAGACCGGCGCCGACCTCGAGCACGCGCTTGCCTGCTACGAACGGCTCCAGGAACAGGTAGCGTGGCAGCACCTCCGAGAGTCGCATCTTCGATTGAAAGAGATTGTCCATGGATCGAGACCCGTGAGCCACCGCGTGGCGCGCGCGCCACGTAGCGTCGACCGCTCATGAAATAATGAGCCAGCGTCGGCCGCCGGAGTGCCTGGCAACACGTCGGTTGCCGCGCGGGAGCATATGAAAGGCGCCCCCCGGCGGCAAGTGCTGCTTGGGCGCATAAGATCAGTGAAATGGCCAGTTGCGTTGACCCGTGCGGGCCTGATGATCGTCCCGGGTCAGCAACATGCCCAGCACCTCGAAATATTCGCCCTCGACGTAGTGCCAGCCGTACTGCGGGCCGTCCTTGAAACCGAGGCCGCGGTAGAGCCGGATCGCCGGCTCATTGAATTCGAACACGCCCAGAAAGATCAGCCTCAGCTGGACCGTGAAAAAAGCATACTCGAGCAGCAACTCCATGGCGCGGCGGCCGACACCGTGGCCGCGCGCACTGGGCTCACCGATCTCGATGAAGCATTCGGCCATGGCATTGGTGCGGTCGACGGCCTTGAGCCCGGTGTTGCCGACGTGCTGGCCAGCAACCTCGATGGCAAATGAGCAGCGGTCGCTGTCGGTCATCATCTGTTCGAGGTAGCGGTCCGACTCGGCCGCGGTATAGGCGCGCACCGGCGCAAACTCGGGGCCCGGCACCAGCACCGTGTTGCGCAGCATGTTCAGGTCGACCATCCAGCGCCGGATCTGCGGTGCGTCGTCCGGCCGCAGCGGCCGCAGCGCGACGCGGTCGGGTGCTGCCATGCTGTCGCGGGCGGCGATCACGCGCCGATCTCAAGCATGCGCTCGAGCGCCAGGCGGGCACCTCGCTGCTCCGCCTCGTCGACGACGACGTGGTTGAGGTCCGGCAGCCGCTGCAACGTATTGAGCAGATAGCGGGTGGTGATGCGAAACATGTTGGGGCACAGCGACCGGTCCAGCGGCAGCACGCGCCGATCCGGGTACTCCAGTGCCAGCCGCTGCACCAGGTTGACCTCGGTGCCGATGATCAGCGTGCTGCCCGGTGCCGCTTGCTCGACCATGCGCACCAGGTAGCCGGTCGACCCGGCACCGTCGGCCACCGCCACCACCTCGGGTGAGCATTCGGGATGGACGTAGACCCGGCAACCTGGCCACAGGCGGCGCACCTGTTCGACGTGCTCGGCGCGAAACCAGGCGTGCACGTGGCAGTACCCCGCCCACAGGACCAACCGCGCGCGGGCCAGGTCTTGCTCGCGACAGCCGCCGAGCTGACCGGCCTGCGGATCGTAGAGGGCGATCTCTTCCGGCCGCAGTCCACACTTCTGGGCGGTGTTGCGGCCCAAAAACTCGTCGGGCACGAAGAGGATGGTGTCGCCGCGCTGCCAGGCCCAGGCAAAAGCCTGCTGCGCGTTTGAGCTGGTGCAGATCGCACCACCGCGGTTTCCGACCAGCGCCTTCACGTCGGCCAGCGTGTTCATGTAGGCCAGCGGCACCACGCGCCTGCCTGGCTGCGCGCGTTCGATCTCGGCCAGCGCCCGCGCCATGTCCACGGCCACGGCCATGTCGGCCATCGGGCAGCCCGCATCGGGATTGGGGTGAAACACACGCTGTTCGGGCCGCGCCAGCACAGCTGCGGATTGGGCCATGAAATGGACCCCGCAAAACACGATCCACTCAGCCGCGCTTTGCGCTGCGCGCTTGGACAGTTCGTATGAATCGCCGCGGATATCGCCGAGGGCGACGATCTCGGGCCGCTGATAGTGGTGAGTCAGGATGACCAGCCGCTGGCCGAGCTCGGCCTTGCGGGCCCGGATGGCCTGCTCGATCTGTTCGTTCGTCGCGCTGGTGTCCATGGTCCCAGCTCTGCAGCCCGGCATGGGCGGCACCACACCAGGCAAGATACTGGCGCCACGGCGCAGCAGCAACAATGTTGTGGATCAAGCTTGGTTCAGCGCCGCGCCAGCACCGCCCCGCCGAAAAAGTCGAGCTGGCCATCCCGCCGGGTGGGCGCGGCGGCAACCGCCGAGTCGTTGCGACGGCGGGCATTGCCCTGCGGGATGTTGTGGCAGCCGCCCGTTATGACGTCCCCGTCCGAGCAACCGCAGATCGTCACTGGCAAAGCGTGTTGCTGCGCTACTTCGAGAAAGCGACGCAACCCGCGCTCGCGCAGCTCGGGCGGCAGGCTCCTACGGTCGACCCCGGCGTCGTCCTTGATCCAGGGCTGGCCCGCAAAGCAGCCTTTGAGAATATCGCGGTGCATGCGCGACAGCACCCGGCTCATGGCGCGGCCGCGACCCGGGGTCATGTACAAGTAGCTCACCGTAGCGCGGTACATACCGGTGCCGGAAAACGCCACGCAGAATTCCTCGATGTCGGCCTGGGTATCGTTGATGAGGGGCAGCAACGGATCGACCCGGCCAGCGACACGCACGCCAACCGAGGTCAGGTTGCGCGCGCAGCGCAGGCGCTCGCCCGGCGTCGCCGTCCCCGGCTCCCAGACCGCGGCGGTATCTGGCCGCATCGACACAAACGGGAACTCGATCCGGATCCGCTCCTTGAGCGCAGCCAGCCGATCGATCTTGGACTTGGACAGCGCCGCGCGGGTCCGGATCTGCACCTCGTGGCCGGCACGTGCGATCGCCTCGATCGCCTCGAACACTGACGCCTGCACCTCGGGTGGGCCGAGAAAAAGGTCCCACGCCTCACCGACGTGCACGCGGTAAACAGATTGACCCGCGGCATGCAGTTGTTCGAGTTCGCGCAGTGCGAGCTGTGCGAGGTCCGACGCGATGCGAACTGCGCCAAAGAGGTCGGTGCCGTCGGCTGCCGGCTCTTCGAGTCGACCGGTGGGTCCGCCGCTGCCGATGTCGAGTTGATAGCCATTGCGCTCGCACTGGCGCGCCACCGGTTTGAGCACCGGTGCTTCTCCAAGTCCAAGCGTGTATCGTACTTCGGCCATCTCTCGGCTCACACTCCAGCCACTGATGCAATAAGTATAATCACAGTTCAAGCGTTTGTCGAGCACGTTATCATACAGTGTCATATATAAAGAGACATTACGTGCCACTATGCCATTGATTCGAATCTGGAAGACGAACTAGATTTATCTTATTTAACATACAATTATCTGATTTTTATAAAGAAAACCTAAAGTCGAGATCAAGTGATGGACGAATACAAAATGGTCAGTTGATCGAAATCATTTGGAGATTTGTTTTGACCGCCGAGGATTCGATCAGGAGATCTCCGACACAGCCGCGCGCTCGTTCGTTCCCCGCTCCGCCCGGTTGAGCAAACCCGCTGGCAAAGAGAAGATACCGGCCCGCGGGCACCAGTCCGAAGTTGCAGTTTGGAAAGAGCGCCGTGCCCTGGATCGAGTTGAAATTGACGAAGCTGCTGGCCACGACGTTGACCGCGGGGGCGTTGGCCTGGATCTTCCCGGCCACAAAGTCTTCGCAACTGACTGCCGGGTCACCCGGCGCGGAGGTTCGCGGGTCGATGACCGCATAGACCACGCTCTGGAGCTGACCGGTCAGGCTGAGTTGCAGCACGACATCCGCCTGCAAGGCATACGTTGGCCCCGAGATCGCAGTGCACGCGCCGGCGATGCAGGCCGAGTTGATCGATGCGCTGCACGCGGCACAGAGCGGTTGCTTTCGAGGCGCGCAGTCGGCCGCGATCTCGCATTCAACATTCACTTCAGGTTCTGGCTGGCAACCCACGATCGCGATTGCCAGCAGTGCTATCCATCTCACAGCCGCAACGTAGTGCCGGCCAAGGTTTGACGTCAAGCGCGTGCACCATTGAACTCCGCGCCAGCGGCTGCTACAAGCACCTCACCGTGCGCGAGGAATTCAACAGGATTTTTCGCTCCAAGCGAACTCGCGGCATCGTGCTGCTGGTCGGGCTGTGGGTTTGCATCGCGCTGACGCTGTTGCTCGTGCGAGAGATCCTGCTGCCCTTCTTTCTTGCCGTCTTTCTGGCCTATCTGCTCGCGCCCATTGTCCGCTGGTTGCGCCGGATCGAGATCCGGGGCCGCTCACTGTCGCCCATTCCAGCCACGCTGCTCGTCTATGCCGTGATGTTCGCACTGCTGGCGCTGATCGGCCGGGCCGTGGTGCCGCAGATCGCGCGCGAGGTGGCCAAGCTGGGTCACATGTCGAGCGAGGCCATCTCGCGCATCAGCGCCAACGCGCCGACCTGGCCGGATCGGGTCGAACAGGTGCTGACGCGCTACGAGATCCCGGTGCGTTTGAACTGGGGCGAGCGTGACGAGGCCGCCAGCGAACCGGCCGAACCGATCACACCGCTGCCCGGCGTCGACGTCGTCAGCGGACCACCCGTCAAGGCGCTCAAACCGATCGCGTTCGAGATCGATCTCAAAAAAGAGTTCAGTGGCTACGTCTCGGATTTCACGGATCTGGTCGGCAGCGGCGTGCGGCTGGCGTGGGTGCGGGCGCAGTGGCTGGTGCGCAACCTGATCGGCTTTGTCTTCAAGCTGTTTCTCGTCATGATGATGACCGCGTTCATCCTGGCGGACCCCGAGCGCGTCACTCGTTTTATCTTTTCGATGATCCCGATCAACGACCGCGCAGTCTTTGACGGTCTGCTTGACCGCATCGACAGCGGGTTGTCGGGCGTGGTGCGCGGTCAGGTGATCATCTGCCTTCTCAATGGCTCGCTCACACTGGTTGGACTGCTGGTGCTCGGCGTGCCCCTGCCCTTCGTGCTGGCTGGACTGGCCACGATCCTGAGCCTGATCCCGATCTTCGGATCCATCATCAGCACCATCCCGATCGTGGCAGTGACGCTGACCGACTCGGCACCGCGCGCCCTGATGGCGCTGCTCTGGATCGTCGCGATCCACCTGCTCGAGTCCAATGTCTTCAACCCCAAGATCATGGGCGACGCGGCGCGCATCCACCCGGTGGTGGTGATCCTGGCGCTGCTGGTCGGCGAGCATTACTACGGCCTGGTTGGTGCGCTGTTTGCGGTACCGATCGCGTCGATCCTGCTCACCATGTTCAAGTTCGTGCTGGCGCGTGCCGACGTCCTGCAAAGCGAGGCCAACGCCGAGTCCGTCGTCGCGTCGGCCGCTCCGCCACCGCCCACGGCCTGACCGCGGCTTGACGGAGCTGCCGATTCTCAATACTGGTCTTGCATGGACCGTCGACAAGATCCGATCACGCTCTCGGACGAACACAACAGCCGCGGCATCGAGCTGGCGGATCGCGGCTGGCTCGACGAGGCGATCAAGTCCTTTCGCAAGGCAGTCGAGCTTGACCCGGACTCGGCCCACGCTTACGACAACCTGGGCACGGTCTACGCCGACAAGAAGCAGTTCGTCGAGGCCATCGACGCCTATCTCAATGCGCTGCGCATCGAGCCCGACAGCCCGACCGCGCACTACAACCTGGCCTGCTTTCTGGCCGGTCACGGACTTGAGATGGCAGTCGAGGAGTACAAGAAGGCGATCGAGGTCGACCCGAGCTATCCGGACGCGCACGTCAACCTGGCGTTGACCTACGCCGACCTCGGGCAATTTGACGAGTCGCTCGAGCAGTACCGCATCGCGCTCGAGCTCAGCCCGGATGATCAGCCTGCGCGCCACGAGATGGCCACCGTGTTGATGGACGCGGGTCGCCATCACGAGGCGATCCCACACCTGCGCACCGTGCTCAAGCGTGATCCGGACAACGTCGACGCCAACATCGACCTGGGCATCTGCTTCAGCGTGACCGGTTTTCACGGCGAGGCGATCAAACCGTTCGAGCACGCGATCGAATTGGCACCGCGCGATGCCCTGGCGCACTACCATCGCGCGGCGCTGGCGGCCAAGATCGGCGAGGCCGATCGCTGCTTCGAGCACCTTGCGATCGCGCTGGCCGAGGATCGCGATCACGTGCGCAGCTGGCTACAGGGGGATCGTTTCTTCGATGGGCTTCGAGCCGACCCACGACTGATCGAATTGCTCAGCACCTGAAATGCCCAGGTGTCTTGCAAGAACCAGTACTGTGACCATATGTGGCAAGTGGTATAATTTGCCAGCATGTCACGCAGCGCTTTACGCCATCATCGTCTCGTGCTAACAAGCCAAACTTCGTTTTTTACAACGATTTCGAGGCCACTGAGGACGCGACACCGATCTCGATGAAAATACGAAAACTGCAAATCCAAGGATTTAAATCCTTTGCCGACAAGGCGGTGTTCCACTTCGACACCGCAGTCTCTGGCGTGGTCGGACCCAATGGCTGCGGCAAATCCAATGTCGTGGACGCCATCCGCTGGGTCATGGGCGAGCAAAGCGCGCGCAAGCTGCGCGGCGCGCAGATGCAGGACGTCATCTTCAATGGCTCGGAGGGACACGGACCGGTCGGCATGGCCGAAGTCAGCGTCACCTTCGAAAACGATGGCGTCGGGGTGCCGTCCGATTTCGCTGACTACCACGAGATCGTGGTCACCCGTCGCCTCTACCGCAGCGGCGATAGCGAGTACCTGATCAACCGGCAGCCGGTGCGCCTGCGCGATGTGACCGACCTGTTTCTCGGCACTGGCGTCGGCGCTCGCGCCTACGCCATCGTCGAGCAGGACCGCATCAGCATGGTGGTCAACGCCAAGCCCGAGGAGCGGCGGCGGTTGGTCGAAGAGGCGGCCGGGGTCACCAAGTACAAGGCCCGCCGCGCCGCGGCCGAGCGCAAACTCGAGGCCACCGAGCATAACCTGGCCCGCGTTTCCGACGTCGTGCAGGAACTGGGCAAGCGCCTGGAGAGCCTGCGCCGGCAGGCGCGCAAGACCGCCCGCTACAAGAAGCTGCGCGCCGAGGCCGAACGCATCGAGTTGCAGAGCCTGTCGCTGCGCTACCTCGAGCACCATGCGATGGCGCGGGTCGAACGCGATCGCAGCGCCGAGCTGGCCGATAGCGGCGAGCGTTGCGAGGTCGACCTGCTGCGAATCGAGGCCGACATCGAAACCGCGCGCATCGCGCTGCTCGACGACGACCGGCGACTGTCGGCGCTGCAGGGCCGGCTGTACGAGCTGGAGAGCCAGGTCCAGCTGGCCGAGCAAGAGATCAGCCACGGCGAGGCCACGCTGGAGCAGATCAAGGCACGCGCCGTCGAAGTGGCGCGCGACCGACAGCAGCTGCAGTCCGAGATCGACCGGCTGGCGGTGCTGCGCACCGAGCTGGAGCAGCACACCGACCAGATCCGCAACGAGAGCGGTGACGTCGAGAAACAGCTGCAGGTGGTGATCGCGCGGGTCGAGGAGCTGACGCGCTGTCGGCGCGCGATGGAGTCGCGCGAGGCCGAGCTGCGCAACCAGCTGCTCGAGCAGCGCACGCGCGAGGCCGAGCTGCGTTCGACCATCGACGCCAACCGGCGCCGCTGCGACGAGCTGCGGATCGAGATCGAGCGGCTGGCGGTCGAAGCAGCCACTGCCCGGGACGCTATCCGCGTTGTCGACGACGAGGCCACTGCCCGCCGCGCCAGCTTCGAACAACTGCAGTCGGTGCGCGACCAGACCAGCGTCGACGTCGAACAGGCGCGCATGGAGCGCAACGCGGCACAGGAGCGCGCGCTCGCCGCCGATCTGTCGCTGCAACGCTGGCGCGAACGGCTGGGCGAGCGACGTTCGCGGCTGGCCTCGCTACAGGAACTGGATCGGACCCACGCCGCGGCCCCGGTCGGTGTGCAACAGGCGTTCGCCCTGGCCTACGAGCTGGGTCTCAACGGCGTCGGTGGCCTGGTGGCCGAGGCGATGCTGGTGCCGGCGCAGTACGAGGCGGCGGTGGCAGCCCTGCTCGGCCCGACGCTGCAATCGATTCTGGTCGATGATCTGGCGGCCGCGGCTCAGCTTTCGGCCGTGCTGCGCGAACGAGGCGGCGGCCGCGTGCGCTTCGTGTCGCGCCGCGACATCAGCCCGCCCGCCCTGCCGCAGATCGATCTGACGACGTCGCCGGCGCGGCCGCTGGCGGCGCTGATCGAGTCGGCACCCGAGCAGCGCGAGCTGATCAACCGCCTGTTCGGCGGCGCACTGCTGGTCGACGACGTGGCGCAGGCGCTGGCGCTGCGGGCCCAGCGTGTGCGGGTGCCGCTGGTGACACTGACCGGCGAACTGGTGACCGTCGATGGCGTGCTGGCGGCCGGCCAGGAAGAGGTCGCGGCCACCGGTGTGCTGCGGCAACGGCGCGAGATGCACGAGCTCGAGATCGAGCTGGTCGAGCTGACCCAGCGCGTCGAGCGCGCCCAGCAGCAGTACCAGGAGGCAGCGGCTCAGGCCAATACCGAGGCCCAGCGGGCCGAGCGCTGCGCCGCCGAATTGCACCAGTGCGATCTGAAGCTGGTCGAGCAGGACCACCAGCTGCGCGCAGTGGCCGACCAGCAGAGCCGGTTGCGCGAGCAGGCCGATGCCATCGCCGCCAGCAGCGGCCGCGTCGACCGGCAACGCCAGCAGGCCGAGCGCGAGGTCGAACGCACGACCGAGGAGCTGGTCGCGGCGCAGGGCGCTGCTGCCGCCCGCCTGATCGAGGCGCAGGCGCACGCGGTCGAGGCCGAGCGCATTGGCTCGCAGCTCGGGCTGCTGATCGAGCAACAAACCCAGGTGCGCATTCAGGCCGGCCTGGCGCGCGAGCGGCGGGAGACGACCGAGCGCCGGCTGGCAGAGGCGTGCGCTGCGCTGACCGATGCCGAGGCGCGGCTGGTCCGGCTCGAGCAGACCATCGAGCGCGATCAGACCGAGGAGATTCAGCGCCGGGCCGCGATCGAGGCCGCACGCGAGACCGCTGGCCTGCGCGCGCGCGACGCGTCGGAGCTGCGCGCCAGCCTGACCGCGGACCGCAACGACTACCAGGACGCGGTCGATCGCGTCGGCGGCATGGAAGGCACCGCGCGTGAACTGCGGCACCAGCTGGCCAAGCTGCGCAGCGATCTGTCGACGGCCACGGTCAACCTGCGCGAGCACGAGGTGACGCTGCGCCACCTGGTCGACGACACCTATACACGCTTCGCGGTGGTGCTCGAGCACGTGCTGTCCAACTACCACCTGCTGCCGATCCCAGGGCCCGACACTGCCGAGCGGCTGGAGCAGGTGCGCCGCATCATGGAGTCGATGGGCGAGATCAACCTGGCCGCGGCCTCGGAGTTCGACGAGCTGAGCACGCGCTTCGAGTTCCTGAGCAAGCAGCAGGACGACCTGACCCACGCGGTCAGCCAGCTGCACAAGGCGATCGGCAAGATCGATCGCACCACGCGGCAGCGCTTTATCGAGGCCTACAAGGCGATCAACGAGAAGTTCCAGCAGGTCTTCCCGCGCCTGTTTGGCGGAGGCCAGGCCCGGCTCGAGCTGCTCGACCCGCAGGACATCCTCAACTCGGGCATCGAGATCTATGCCCAGCCCCCGGGCAAGCGGCTGCAGGCCGTGATGCTGATGTCCGGCGGCGAAAAGGCGCTGACCGCGATCTCGCTCATCTTCTCGGTGTTCCTGATCAAGCCCTCGCCGTTTTGCCTGCTGGACGAGGTCGATGCGCCGCTGGACGAGGCCAACATCGACCGCTTCACCGGCCTGCTCAAGGACATCTCGCAGATCTCGCAGTTCGTGTTCATCAGCCACAACCGCCGCACCATGGAAGTGGCCGAACGGCTCTATGGCGTCACCATGGAGACCCCGGGCGTCTCCAAGATCGTCAGCGTGCAGCTGACCTCCAGCGGCATCGCGCCGGCGGTGCAGCCGAGCGTCTAGCCTCGGTTCGCGCCCGCCTTTTTACCTTGCGACGCCCATGGTCATGGGTTATTGACCGGGCCGCCTGCTGGCGCCTCAGCGCACACTTCCGAACCGGATGTTGTCGTCGTCCGCGCGCATCTGGAGGATCACATGCAAGGCATGGCAGATGCTGGCTGGTTCACGGGATTTCAGCTGTCTGACCTGCTGTTTTACCTGGTCGCGCTGGTCGCCCTGGGCGGCGCCGGTGCGGTGGCGTTCAGCCGCAACATCGTCTACAGCGCTTTCGGGCTGCTGCTGGCGCTGTTCGGTGCAGCCGCCATCTACATCTTCATCTCGGCCGATCTGGTCGCGGTGGTCCAGCTCCTGGTCTACATCGGGGGTGTGCTGGTGCTGATCCTGTTCGCCATCATGCTGACCAGCAAGATCGGCGACGCCAGGCACTCCAACCTGCCAGTGGGGTTGATTCCTGGCGGCATCATGTTCGCGCTGCTCATCGGCCTGACCACCTACTTGTCGCTGGCGACGCCCTGGGGCACGGTGCACGGCCACGGTCTGCCTGCGCTGCGCGACCCGGTGTTGGCCCCGACCTCGGCCCGCATCGGCGACGCCCTGTTGACCGACTTCTTGCTGCCCTTCGAAGTCGCGAGCGTGGTGCTGCTGGCGGCGTTGATCGGCGCCGTGATCATCGCGCGCAAGGAAATGCGCGTGCTGACCCCGGGCGACGACAGCGGGAGGCAGTCATGACCCTGCATGTGGGTCTGCCGCACGTGCTGGTCGTGGCCGCCCTGCTCTTCTGTTGCGGCATGGTCTGCGCGATCACGCGCCGCAACGCGGTCGGGCTGTTGATGGGCGTCGAGCTGATCCTCAACGCCGCCAACATCAACTTCGTCGCCTTCAGCCATTACCTGACCGGCCAGATCGACGGCCACGTGATGGCGCTGTTCGGCATCATCCTGGCCGCGGCCGAGGCGTCGGTGGCGCTGGCGATCGTGCTCGCCATCTTCCAGACGTTCCACACCATCGACACGACCGAGACCACGACGCTGAGGAATTGAGATGGAAACGGCGCAGCCGACCACCTTCTCTCTGCTGTTCCTGATCCCGCTGCTGCCGCTGATCGGCGCCGCGATCAATTTGACGCTGGGCAAGCACATCCAGGATCGCTTTGGCAAGGGCGCCATTCACGGGCTGGCCATCGCGATGCCGGGCCTGTCCGCGCTGATCGCGCTGTTCGGCGTGTTGCCAGGCGTGCTGCACAATCACGCCGGCGTGACCCAGCACCTGTGGGACTGGGTCGTGGTCGGGCTGTTCGATGCGCGCATGGCCTTTCACGTCGACGCGCTCGGCTGCGTCATGCTGCTGGTCGTCACCATCATCGGCACCCTGATCCACATCTACTCGACCGGCTACATGGCCGAGGAGACCAGCTACTGGCGCTTCTTCGGCTACCTCAACATCTTCACCTTCGCGATGCTCGTGCTGGTCATGGGTGACAACTTCCTGCTGATGTTCGTCGGCTGGGAGGGCGTCGGTTTTGCCAGCTGGGCGCTGATCGGTTTCTGGTACCGCAACAAGGACAACGCCGTGGCCGGCATGAAGGCGTTCGTCGTCAACCGGGTCGGCGACTTCGCTTTTATCATTGGCATGGGTGCGCTGTTCTGGGGCTACCAGGGCACCTTTGACAACCCGCAGTCCAGCGGTGGCAACCACGCCTACCGGCTGAGCGCCGAGTCGCTGCAGCAGCACCGTTCGTTTGCGCCAGGTCGCCCCGAGTACGACCAACGGGTGCTGGCCAAGGCCAGTGGCGAGCACGCAGCTCCGGCGGTCTCGCTCACGTTTCGCACGCTGCAGGCGCAGCTCAGCGAACCGACCGGCGCCCAGGTGCCGGACCGCGTGTGCGAGCACGGCCATTGCCAGGACGAGGAACGGCCGCAAACGCGCGGCGACCTGCTGGCCAAGAAGACGCTGTGGGGGGTGCCGCTGCTGGTGCTGGTCTGTATCCTGTTCTTCATCGGCGCCACCGGCAAGAGCGCCCAATTGCCGCTGTACGTCTGGTTGCCCGACGCCATGGCCGGCCCGACGCCGGTCTCGGCGCTGATCCACGCCGCCACCATGGTGACAGCTGGCGTCTACATGGTGGCGCGACTGCATTTTCTATTTGCGCTGGCGCCGGCGGCCATGACCGTGGTCGCCACTGTCGGCGCGCTGACCGCGCTGTTCGCGGCCACCATCGGTTTCTTCCAGTACGACATCAAGAAGGTGCTGGCTTACTCGACGGTGTCGCAGCTCGGTTTCATGTTCATCGGCGTCGGCGTCGGCGCCTACTGGGCCGGCATCTTCCACCTGGTCACCCACGCCTGCTTCAAGGCCTGCCTGTTCCTCGGCAGCGGCTCGGTCATCATGGGCAGCCACCACAACCAGGACATGCGCTGGATGGGCGGCCTCAAGAAGTACATGCCGTGGACCGCGCGCACCTACATGTTCGCCTGCATGGCGATCAGCGGTTTCCCGTGGGCCGCCGGATTCTTTTCGAAGGATGAGATTCTTTGGAAGGCGTTCGACTCTTACAACATGCTGCTACCGGGCGGCGGCTTGATCATCTGGATCCTCGCCTTTGTCGCAGCGACCGGCACCAGCTTTTACATGTGGCGCAGCTATTACGTCACCTTCACCGGCGTCAACCGGCACGACCAGATGCCAGCCGACGTTCTGGCCGCGCAGCACGCCAAGCACGAGGCTGACCAAGGCACGCTGTTCTTCCCGGCAGACATGGAAGGCCAGGGCCACGACGATCATGGCCACCAGGCACCCGGTCACGACGACGCGCACGGCGGCCACGCTGAGGCTCATCATTGGGTGCCGCGCGAGTCACCGCTCAGCGTCACGGTCGTGCTCGCCATCCTCGGCTTCGCGTCGCTGGCGATCGGCTGGACGCTGGGCTTTCCTGCGCTGTGGAAACACACCTTTCACGTTCCGTTCGGCAACCTGTTCGAACACTGGATGCAGCACACGGTCGGCACCACCGAGGCGCTGATCGACAGCGCGGGCAACGGCGTCGGTATCGAGTGGCTGCTCGCGGGCGCCAGCGTGCTGGTCGCCACCATCGGCTGGGCCGGCGCGCGCGCCCTCTACCGCAACCGAGGGCTGCCGCTGGCCGACGAAAAACTGGCCAGCTTCGATGTGGCGTCGACCATGCAGGCGCTGGCTGCCCCGCGCTTGGCCATCCCATCCGAGGGGGCCGGGGTGTTGCTGGACGTCATCGAGAACATCGTGGTGGTGCCGGCCCGCTGGCTGACGCGCGGTCTGCTGGGGATCGGCAGCCTGTTCGGCGACGGCTTCAACCGCTTCGTTCGCGGTTTCTGGCGGCTCGCGCTCGACAAGTACCGGGTTGACGAACTGTACCATTTTCTCGTCGTCAAGCGGGTGCTGCAGCTGATGCGCCTGTGCAGTCGCTTCGACCATGGCGTGATCGACGGCGCGGTCAACCTAGTGGGCTGGCTCGGTCGCGTGGCCGGTTTCGTCAGCGGCGCCTTCGACCGGGTCTTCATCGATGGCGCGGTCAACGGTGTGGCCAGCGTCGTGCTGTTCATCGGCAACCGGCTGCGCGGGTTGCAGACAGGTCGCATCCAGAGCTACCTGCTGGGGGTGGCGGGCGGCGCGCTGGTGCTGGTCGTGCTCAACTATCTTTTGCTCGGAGAGTGAGTCGACCAGGGGCGTGCTGCTTGGGTGAATGCCGTTGAGGTCTCCTCAACGGCAGAGGGTCTGGCCGACAGACCCTTTGAGGGAAAAATGTTCGACAAAATCTTGACCTGGATCGTTTTTCTGCCGGTCATCGGAATGGGCGCCATCCTCGTCGTCACCGCGCTGATGCGCGGCGCCGACCAGAAGCTGACCCGCAATCGCGTGATCCGCATTCTGTCGCTGCTGTTCACCTCGGCCAGCGCGGTGCTCGCGATTTCACTCTGGTTCCAGTACGACGGCCAGAAGGGCGGCGTGCAGCTGGCGCACCACTTCGTCTGGATCCGGCCGTTCAACATCGAGTACTTCCTCGGCGTCGACGGCATCAGCGTGGCGATGGTGATCCTGTCCGGCATCGTCTTCTTCATCGCCAACATCGCCAGCTGGACCATCGGCCAGGAAGACAAGCTGCCCGACCGTGCCAATCCGCACTACCACGCGCCCGAGCTCAAGCCCGCGCCGGGCTACCACGTGATGTTCCTGTTGCTGCAGGCTGGCGTCTACGGCTCGTTCCTGTCGCTCGACTTCTTTTTGTTCTACGTCTTCTGGGAGCTGATGCTGCTGCCGATGTACTTCTTGATCGGCATCTGGGGCGGCCCCAACAAGGAGTACGCCGCCATCAAGTTCTTCCTCTACACGCTGGCCGGCTCGGTCTTCATGCTGATCGCGATGATCGCGCTCTACTACGCCAGCACCTCGGTCCCGGGCGTCGAGCTCAAGCTGGTCGACGGCACGGCCGTGCCGCACACCTTCAACATCCTGCTGCTCAAGCAACTGGGCCAGTCCGGACACTGGCTTGGCACCGGCACCCTGCTTGGCTTGCCGTTTGCCAAGGTGGTCTGGATCTTCATGTTCGTGGCGTTTGCGATCAAGGTGCCGATGGTGCCTTTTCACACCTGGTTGCCAGACGCCCACGTCGAGGCGCCGACCGCCATCTCGGTGGTCCTGGCGGGCATCCTGCTGAAGCTGGGCACCTACGGCATGCTGCGCTTCAACTGGGAGATCCTGCCGCAGACCACGGACTGGGCAGCGCTGGGCGTCGGCATTTTTGGCGTCATCGGCATCGTCTACACCGCGCTGGTCTGCATGGCGCAAAAGGATCTCAAGAAGCTGATCGCCTACTCATCGGTCAGCCACATGGGCTTCGTGCTGCTCGGCATGGCCGCCTTTACCCACCAGGGCATGGTCGGTGCGGTCTACCAGATGTGGGCGCACGGCATCGTCAGCCCGATGCTGTTCTTGATTGCTGGCGTCGTCTACGACCGCGCCCACACGCGTGACATCGACGGCTTTGGCGGCCTGGCGCGCAAGATGCCCGAGTACTCGGGTCTGGTTGGCTTGGGCTTCTTTGCCTCGCTCGGCTTGCCCGGCCTGGCCGGATTCGTCGGCGAGGCGCTGGTCTTCGTCGGCGGCTTTGGCAAGCAGGGCGACCTGGCGCTCTGGTTCCAGGTCATCACCGCGATCAGCGTCACCGTCGTCGTGTTCACCGCGGCCTATTACCTGTGGGCGCTGCAGCGCATGTTCCTGGGGCCGCTCAATGCCAAGTGGCAGTGGATGCCCGACCTCAACTGGCGCGAGCGGCTGTGCCTGTACCCGCTGGCCGGGCTGGCGCTGCTGTTCGGAGTGGCGCCGGGACTGCTGTTCGACCTGATCAACCCGACGCTGTTTGCCATGGTCGATCGGCTCAACCAGATCTCATTGCAGCTGGCGCAGCTGTAGTGCTGGTTGGGTGAGCCGGTCGGGACCTGCTCCCGACCGGCGAGGGGCTGCCCGATGACCCTTGGAAATCCCCGACGGGGGACAGCCCCTGAGAAATGGAGAGGACGGCCATGAAAGCGCTGACCGCCACCGAAAGCCTGGTCTGGTTTCAGCCCGAGCTGGCGCTGGTGGCAACGATCCTGCTGGTCTTCGTCGTCGACCTGCTGGTGGCCAAACGCAGCTGGCGCGAGATCCCGGCGGCCGCCCTGAGTGCGCTCGGGCTCGTCGTCACCACGCTGCTGGCGTGGCAGCAGTGGAGCTCCGGCACGCAGCTGATCTTCCAGGGCATGACCGCGGTGGATCCGTTTGCCGTGTTCTTCAAGCTGCTGATCGCTGCCTCCACGCTGGCCGTGCTGGTCTTCCTGTACCGCTCGAACGAGCTGGTGCACGACGCCAGCGGCGAGACTTACGGCTTCGTGCTGGTGCTGGCACTCTCCGGCATGCTGCTGGCAAGCGCCAGCAACCTGCTGATGGTCTACCTGGCGCTCGAGGGGCTTTCGATCGTCAGCTACGTGCTGGCCGGTTTCTCGCGGCGCAACGTGCGGGCCAGCGAGGCCGCGCTCAAGTACGTCATCTACGGTGGCGTGGCGTCGGGCGTCATGCTGTTCGGGCTGTCCTATCTGTACGGTGTGACCGGCACCCTCGACCTGCCGCTGATGCGCGAGCGGCTCACCCTGATCGCCAGCGCGTCGACCACGCCGGCCACTGCCTTCAACGGCGTGCTGCTGGTGGCAGCGGCGTTCGTCATCGTCGGCATCGGCTACAAGATCGCGGCCGCGCCATTTCACATGTGGTGCCCTGACGTGTACGAGGGCTCGCCCACGCCGATCGCTGCCATCTTCTCGGTGGTGCCCAAGGCTGCGGGCGTGGCTGTGCTGATCCGCTTCTTCTACGTCGGCCTCTCGTTTGGCACCAGCGGTGGCGAGTTCATCGCCATCAAGTCGATCCCGTGGGTCGCGCTGTTTGGCATCATGGCGGCCGCGACCATGACCATCGGCAACTTTGTCGCGTGCTGGCAGACCAACCTCAAACGGCTGCTCGCCTACTCGTCGATCGCGCACATCGGCTATGTTTTGATGGGCTTCGTGGTGCTGGGCGAGAGCGGCCTGGCCGCCATGCTCTACTACCTGGCGGTCTACGCCGTGATGAACCTGGGCGCCTTTTTCTGCATCATCTCGGTGCGCAATGCCACGGGTAGCGAGGACCTCGACGGGGTCCGCGGCCTGGGCACGCGCGACCCGCTGACTGCCATCGCTTTCACGATCTTTCTGCTGTCGCTGGTCGGGTTGCCGCCGTTTGCCGGGTTCGTCGGCAAGTACTTCCTGTTTGCCGCGGTGATCGCGCGCGGCAGTTACTGGTACGACGCGCTGGTCGTCGTCGCTGCCATCAACTCGGCGGTGTCGCTCTTCTTCTACGCCAAGATCCTCAAGTCGATGTACCTGACCAAGAGCGTCGATGCGCAGACGGTGCGCGTGCCAGGCGGACAGTTGCTGGCCGTGCTGGTGTTTGCGGCAGCCACGCTGCTGCTCGGCTTCTGGGCGCCTGGCATCTCCGGCATCAAGAGTGCCGCAGACAGCGCGCTCGAGTTTGCGGGCCACAGCCACCGGGATGCGCCAGTGGCGATGAGCAAATGAACAACAACGAACTTCCGCTCACGCTAAAACAAACTGACGCCCGGTCCGCCGACTCGCACCATCCCGACGCCACTGGCGTAGACACCGCGCATGGCGACTCGTCGGTCGCTGGCGACGCAGGCGTCGCCACCGGCACCATGAGCTGGACCTCCAACGGCACCTCGTTTAGCGAGCCGATCTCGCTTGGCCTCAACCCGTTCACCGTCGTGGGGACCAGCACCACCATCGCGGTGTTCCAGACTTCGGCCACGACATCCGACTATCAGAATTCGATCCAGTTCTCGGTGTACGGCGCCATCCCGTCGACCACCATTCCGGCCGGCACCTATAACTGCGCGGGTGGCAACCCCCACGTGACGATGATGACCTCGAGCCTTGCCACAGCCTCCGCGCAGGCGACCTCGAGCAACGGCGGAACCTGCAGCGTCACCTTCGACAACGAGGCGACCAATGGCGGCACGGTCACCGGCACCTTCTCCGGCGAACTGATCGGCGTGTCCGGCGCTGCCAACCAATCGATCACCAACGGCAGCTTCACGGTCTCCGATCGGCTGTAGGCCCCATCGTCACGCACCAGGGCCGCGTGCCGACGGTCGCCGCGGCGGGTAATATCTTGGTATGCGATCGAGCAACCACCATGCGCACTGGCTCTCGATCGCCCTGGTCGTGGCTCTGACAGAGTGGATCGGATGCCCCGGCCGCCAGCTTGCGGTCTGCGAGATCTCGTCCGACTGCCGTGACAAACAAGTTTGCTATGGCGGCTCGTGTCTGCCCGCATGCGCGACGCGCGCTGACTGCGGGACGGCCGCCGAGTGCCGCAACGGCGCCTGCCTGGCCACCGATCGTCGATGTGTTGACGACAGGCAGTGTCTGACCTCGGAGAGCTGCGTCGACTACCGTTGCGCAGCGGTGTGCGTCGCAGCCGGCGACTGCCCGAGCGGCACGACGTGCCGGGGAGGCTTGTGCCTGACGCCTGATGCAGACGCGCGCGACGCCGCGGTCAACGACGGCGCGACCGACGACGTTGCGACCAGCGACGGCACGCGGCACGACCGCAACACTCCCGACGCCACGCTGGTCGATGGCAGCGTTCTCGACAACGGAGCGGTCGATCGCGGCGGCGTCGACCTGGCGACCTGGGACCACGCATTGCCAGACACGGCCCCGCTCGACAGCTGCGTCGTGACGTGCGGCGGTAACAGCGTGTGCCAGGTGAGCCAGTGCTTGTGCCCGGCGAATTTCGACAACTGCGACAATGACTGGACCAACGGCTGCGAGACCGACCTGCGGACCAGCATGAGCCACTGCGGGGCTTGCTACAGACCGTGCACCCGGCCGCACGCCACGGCAACCTGCAGCGGTGGCGCGTGCCATATGGTCGCCTGCACCAGCGCCGGCACCACCTGGGACAACTGCAACGGCATTGAGAGCGATGGCTGCGAGACGCAGCTCGGCACCGACAGCAACTGTGCACTCTGCGGCGACTACTGCGAGGTCGAATGGTGTCGCTACTGCGACAACTTCGACTGCAAGCCCGACCCGCCGGCCAATTACTGCGGTTGACGCCAGTTGGCGATCGCGTTGCGCAGCCCGACATTGAACGGATCGTGCTGCAGCGCCTCGCTGGCGGTCGCCACCGCGACGTCGATCTGGCCGGCCCGTCGGGCAGCGCCAGCGCGCTCGACCAGCTTGGCAGCGCGATCGACGCGCGCTGGCTGCAGCGTGCTCCACAGCGTGCGCAGCTGACCGGCGTCGACGCCGCGTTCCGCGGCCCAGGCGACGATGGCATTCGCGTCGACGTTGGACTCCTGGCTGTCTCGCGCAACGCGGGCGTAGACCTCCCAGCGCGCCACCCGCTCGCGCAGCAGCGGGTTGAAGGGATCCAGCGCGATGGCCTCGCCGGTACACACGCAGGCATCAATGTAGTCGTGCTGGCGCGACGCGGCCACCGCACGCGCCGACAACGTCTGCGCCTCGGCCAGCTTCTCGGGAAAGATCGTGTGCCAGGTGGCCCGCAGGTCTTCTGCCGATTGACCAGCGGCCGCCGCCTCGGCCAACCGCTCGACGCTGCGCACGTGACCGTGGGTGAAGTCGTAGGTCAGGCGTCGCGTTGTCGTGGCCTGGGTCTTTTGGATGCGCTCGTGCGCGCGGCTCGCCTGTTGCACGATGTCTCGTTGCTCGGGCGAGCCGACGCCGGCAGCTTGTGAGAATAGCGTCGTCAGTTCGGCGATCCGCTGCTGCACCTCGGTGTCACGGGCAGCGGCCGCCAGATCGATCGCGCCGTAGTACTCCGCGGCGTCGAACTGGGCGAGCAGACGCCGGGCGCGTGGCAACAGTTCGTCGCTGCCCGCAGGTACCTCGACCGCGGCCTCGGCCCTGAGGTGCTGGCTCACCCCGGCGATGTACCGTTCGAGCACTTGCCGGCGCTCGGCCGTCAGGTCAGTGAAACGAACCCCGACTCCGGCAACATCTCCGGTGGCGGCCGCGGCTGCGTTGTCGACGGTACGCACCACCATGCCGTTCAGATCGAGGTCGCCGTCCGGCGTGTGCAGCTTGATGCCAACTTGAGTACCCTTGCTCGGCTGGTCGTCGGTGATGACGAAGAGGCCGCCCGCGCTGATGTCGTGCGTCCACAACGCTTTGAGTTCATCGCGGCCGCCCAGCGCAACCAGCACCTGGTGACGCGAGACAAAACGCGGGTGGCGACGAACTGCCGCGGGATCGAGGTCGGCCGGCTCGCTCGCCGGTACCGGCACCAGCTCGAGGCCGATTGCCTCGGCGTCGACCGGTCCATCGGCGGCGGGCGGCGGCTGCAGTTCGAAGCCTGCAAACGGGTCTGCAACGCCAGACAGATCGACCTCGAGTGGCACGTCGTCGGCAACTCCCCAGCTGCTGCTGGTGGTGGTTGCGACCGCAAACAGTGTTTCGGCCAGCGCGGGATCTTGGCCGTGCAACACCTGTCTCATCAGTGCCCCATGCGCGCTGGTCCGGCCTTCGTCCACCAGCTGGCGCAACAGCGCAGCCACGATGCAGATGCTGTCGACGCGCGAAGCCTGGAAGATCTGCTCCACGACGCCCAGGTGACCGCCGAGGGCCCGCAGCATGAGTTCGGTTCGGGTGTCCATTGCCATGAGTTCGATCCCGCTGTGTGGGGCGGTCGAGGCAGCCATTCAAGCGCTGCTGACCGCGCGTCGTCGATCAGGGAATGCAGACCCCGTAGTCGCAGGCCCAATGGCTCAACGTCGAGTTGTAAGCACAGCGCCCCGCGGCGTAGTCCGTGCACTGGGAGTCGGTCGCGCATTCGTCGGCCGCAGTACGGCAGTACCAGCCCTCGGGACTGCCGCCCATCAGGCAGCCATAGCTGGGCGAGCAGCGACCGCTCGTGCAGTCGGCGTTGACCCGGCAATTGGCGGGCACGCAGGTATTCGCGCCGCTGAAGTAGGCACCGTCGCACGAGCAGACCTTGCCGTCAGCGCAGTGGGCGTCGATGAAGCATTCGTCGTAGCTGCAAAACTCGCCGATCTGGCCGAGCGAGCAGCGGCCGTTGATACCGGCCGTGCAGTCTGCGTGAGTCGCACATACCCCGCTGCCTCCGGGTTCGGTTCCGATTGGGCGACACAGACGGCAGGTGGTCCCGGCCGGGCGATCTGCGGTCGGAGTCGGCTCGATGCACGCTCCGCTGTCGGCAGCGTCGATGGCGCCCGCATCGAGGGCAGCGTCGGTCAACCGGATATCAACTGCAACCAGATCGCTGGCCAGACTGTCAGGCCGACCGCTGTCCACAACGTGAGCGTCGGCGTTGTGGCCGTCTGGCGTGCGGCCGTCTGGCGTGCGGCCGTCTGGCGTGCGGCCGTCGGACGCATGGTTGTCGGGCGCGGTGCCGTCGACAACTCGCTGGTCCGCAACCGAGCTATCGGAGTGACCCGCGTCGGCTCCGGGCGACGCACTGTCAGCGCCGCTCGGTGCCTCGCCACTGCAGTCGGCAACCGTGCCACACGCTGCGATAAACGAAAGCGACACGGCTGCGATGATGGTCTTGCGCACGGCGGCACCTCGCGGGGTTGGGGCAACCAGTCGGGCTCGGCTCAGCATACAACGATCGCGCGCCACCTCGCGCTAGCGCCCAAGCCCGTGCGCGAACCGCGCCCGCGAACCAGGTGCTTCCTGGTCCCAGGCGTCCGCGGTGACCCTGGTGCCGACGACGACGAGAGGGCCGGCGCTCAGACCGCAGGCCAGTGCCGCGATCGTGAGGTCGCGCAGCTGCTTCGACCCGACCCGCGGATCGGCGAGCGGATAGGCAAGCGCGACCAGCGTCAAGGCCGTGCCGAGCACGCCAACAGCGACGCCGGGAATCGCTCCGAACAGTGCCGAGTCGCCGTTGCTCCACTGCATCACGCGCTCGAACAGCGCGCCGCCCGCAGCGGCGGTCCCGGTGGCAAGCCCCAGGCTCAGCAGGCCGACGGTTGACGCAGCCTGCCCCCCCAGACCGATCAGCGGGGATGTCTGGGTCCGGGCCACCTCGGCGAGCGCGACGCCGAGCGCCAGCAGCGAAATCGGACACAGACCGACCGCAGCGCCAAGGCAGATGCTCCACGGCGCGTTGAAAAAATAGAATGCAAACCACTCCGTCCAGGCGGGCGGCGGCGGCTTGGCTGGCTCGACCTGGCTGACCGGAGCAGACGAGGCGGCCAGTGGTGCCGCTGCCGCTGTTGCCGGCTCCGATGCAGCAGCAGCCGGAGCACCAATCCCGAGTAGCGCGACGAGCAGGACTGCAATCGGCATTGGCTGGCGCCCTCCCCTCGATCAGCCTTGATCGATCGGACCGCGGCGCAATTTTGTCGCGATTCCGCCGCTGGTCGTCATTCTTTTTTGCTAACCTCTCACCACATCAGGGGGCCCGAGTCCTGGCCGCGCACGTCCGGCGCCCCGACTCCCGGAGGTTGCGTGACCATCAGCAAGGTTCGCAAGCAGATTGCACAAGCACTTTCCGACGACAACAAGGTATCGGTGGCCGAGGCACGGCAGATCGTGGCCGCCTCGCTGGACGGCAAGGTCACCACGGCCGAAGCGCGCCAGATCAGCGACCTGTTCGAGCAGGCGACCCAGCCAGGCGCCGGTTCGGGACCGGCGCTGACCGCAGCTGCACGCAAGCACCTCGACAAATTTTTCGTGGACCACGGCGTACCCCAGGGCAGCGGCCTCGCCGTGACCCAAGACCAGATCGCAGCAGACCTCGAGGCAACGGCGCTGGGCGATCCACTCGCCAGGCCCCCCAAGACGAAGAGCCTGCTGCAGGTACGGCTGGAGGCAGGCCGCACCGCGCACCTCAACTTGAGCAAGCGATCGTTCTTCGTCGAGGAGCGCGCCGACAACGCGGTTCGCTGGTACGGTCCGATCGCGCTCAAGCCGGCGACCGTGGCCTCCGATCACGCTGCCCTCGCCCGCCGCGTGCTCGGCGAGTGCGGCCTGGACAAGGTGTCGGTGATCGTCGCCGAGGATGAGGCGGCGCGGCAGGCTGCGCTGGGTGGCGTCGGCTTCGAGCAGGCGCTGCGCGCATCGATCGAGAGCTTCTTGCGCGACGGCAGCGAGACCGGCAGCCTGCCGTACCAGATCCGCGAAACCTCCGACGTCGTGGGCGGGCCACCCGATGTCGAGGCCGTGGTGCGCGACTGGGTCAACCGGCCGACCACGACTCTCGGCTTGGTGCGGCCCACGTCGAGCGACGCCGAGAAGGCGCACGGCATGTTCCCGCCGGAAAACGGCGAGACCGTCGACGCCAACTGGATCTTCTCGCTGTTCGTTCCCGAGCTTTCCGGCTCGCTGCACTGGGCGATCACCGACCGATCGGCCGCCCGCGGCACCTACAACTACGGCTTCGACTGAGCGGCTGCGCCGCGTTGACCTGCAACCATGACATGCATCGCCCTCGTCACCGCGATCGATCCCGAATTCAGGACGCTGCGCGAGCTGCTCGACCAGCGAACCGCTGAACGCAGCGCGCACGGACTGCAACTGATCGAAGGTACGCTCGCCGGCCTGCGCACGCTGCTGGTTTGCACTGGCATGGGGCTGGACCGGGCTGGCGCGGCCATTGCGCAAGTGCTCGCAACGTTTCCGGTCGACGTCGTCATTAACGCGGGTATTGCCGGTGGTCTCGCGGCCGATGTGCAACCCGGCGAGCTGTACTTCTGCGAAACGATCACCCGCGAGGCAACGGCCACGAAGGTAGCGGTTGCCATTCGCACCGACGATGCACTGCGCGCACAGGCCAGCGCGGCACTCTCGAGCATCCAGCTCCCGCACCGCAGCGGCCACCTGGTCTCGGTGGGCAGCGTGGTTGGCGACCCGCAGCGCAAGCAGCAGCTGGTCGGTGCGCTCGGCTGCGACCTGGTCGACATGGAAGCGCACGCGCTGGCCGCGGCATGCCAGGAGCGCGGCGTGCCCCTGCTCTGCCTCAAGGCGATCTCCGATCTCGCCGACCTGCGCCTGACGAACCTGCGGGCGCTCTTTCGACTGAAGCGCAACATGGCCCACGCGCTGCAACGGTTGCAGATCGCGGTGCGCCAGATAATAACCGCGAGCAGCGACCAGCCGGCCGCGTGCGCCGACGTGCTCTTTCGCGAAACCGCCGATCGCGCCGGATTCGTCCGAGCCGTGATTGACCGCCACGTCGACCGGGTGCGCGGCAAACGAGTGCTGGTCAAGCCCAACATCGTGTCGTTCGAGGGCTACCCGACGACCACCCACCCGGCGACCCTCGACGCGGTGATCGCGCAGCTCAAGGCACTGGACTGCCAGATCGTGGTCGGCGACGGACCGGCCATCGACGCTCATCCGGCGCGCGTCATGCGCGAGCACGTGCTGTGCGAGGTCTGCCGCCGGCACGGCATCCAAGCCGTCAATTTTTACGCGACACCGACCGAGCGTCGCCAGGCGTCGCATGGCAGCTACCGGCTGCCGAGGTTGATCAAGCAGTGTGACTTCTTCATCTCGCTGCCCGTGCTCAAGGTGCACTCGCTCGAAAAGCTAGTGCTGACCGGCGCGCTCAAGAACCAGTTCGGATTGCTGAGCAAGACAGCGCGGCTGAAATTTCACACCGCCTACTTCGCGAGCAGCGCGCCGATCCATCGTTGCATCGCCGAGGTCAACAGCCTGGCCAGACCCGACCTGTTCATCGTCGACGCTGTCGACGTGCTGGTCGGCGCCAACGAGCTGCGACACGGCGGCAGCACCGCCCACCTCGGCTACCTGTGCGGCGGCACCGATCCGGTGGCGCTCGATGCGTTCGGTCTCTCGCTGTTGCAGCGCCTGGACGACGCCCGGGTCGCCGGCAAGCACCCGCTCGAGATCGGCTACCTGCGGCTGGCGGCCTGGGAGTACGGGCTGGGCAACCCAGCCTACCGCGCCGTCGAACTGAGTTCCTGACCGCGCGCGGATCGGCTCACTGCGACCACTGCAGACCGAGCACCGCCGAGTTGTAGAGTGCGTGCACCAGCATCGGCGCCAGCAGCGAACCGGTGCGCACGTAGGCAAGCCCGGTCAAAATACCCAGACAGAAGACCGGGAACACCGATACTGGCGGGTGCACGATCGCGAACAGGGCAGCGCTGGCCAGAACCGCCGCCCACAGTGGCAGGCTGCGCCGGAGCCCGCCCAGGATCAGTCCGCGAAAAATGAATTCCTCGAACAGCGGCGCTGCAAGAACCGCCAGTGCGAAGAACCAGGTGCGCAGGCCAGTGGCGTCGACCTGGACCTGGCTGACAACCTCTTCGCCAAGATCGATGCGCGCGAGCAGCGCCAGGTAGGACGCGCCGACGGCGATCGCCACGGCGCCCGCGCCCAGTCCCCAGGCCAGCGAACGACCCAAGCGTTCTCCGAAGATGCGCGGCAGGTCGGTGGTCTTGGTGCGCCAGTAGGTGTAGCGCGTGAGGATGTAGGTGGTGGCGCCGGCGATGCCGAAGGCCACGAAGATCTGGCTGCCGCTGAGCTGCGGGTCGCCGGCGGCCAGGAGAATTCCACACAGCCCCTGCACGACGAAGAACAGCATCGCGGCGATCAGTCCATCGGCCAGTGCCACGCGCGGCGGTGGCGAGGCCGTGGGGTCGAGCAAGAACGGCAGGTGGTCACGGGCCTTTTGCCACAAGGCCAGGGCGAGCGTTGCGGTGAGCACCAGCAGCGCGAGGCGTTGCCAGAAGCTGGTCGCGTAGATGGCGTAGACGTAGAGCGAGCTGAGCAACAGGTAGAGGTAAAGGTAGCTCGGCCGCACCCGCTGCTGGGCCTCGACGGAAAGTGGGTCGCAGGCGAACACACCGAGCGCCGTGCCGATCAACGCGTAGAGCGGCACACCCGCCAGCACCAGCGCCACCAGTCCCAGTTTCTCGGTCGTGAAGGGGCCAGCGCTGGCAAAACCAAAACCCAGGATGACGACGGGATAGACCAGAACCAGCACGCTCCACAGCAGCGCTTTCTGCCACAGCACGCGCTCCAGCGGGTGCCGCACCGTGTACAGTATCCAGAGGGCCTGACCCTCGGCATTGAGATTTTGCAGGGCAGAGAACATGAGCGCATAGGCTGCGATGGCAAAAGCGATCGCGGCCAGGTGAACCGGGGCCCAGCCGGTCACAGCGTCGCTGGCACCGCGCGACTGAAGAAAGAACTGGGCGCCGACCGCCACCACGGGCACCACCAGCGTCTGCACCAGGAAGTTGCGGTCGCGACTCAGCAGGCGCAGTTCCCGGGCCTGTATCGGCGTAAGCCAGCGCCGCGCCTTCACTGGCGCCAATCCCGGTTGTGACGACGGTGCGCGGGCCGATTCGCGCGCGCCGGCCGCCACCACGCCAGCGCGGAGCTGCCAGGCGATGAGCGTCACTCCACCCAGTACCACGGCGAAAAGCCACGCCAGCAGCAGCGAGAGATCGCGCGCCAGCAGCGCCCGGTCGGTGCCGGACAGCAGATGCGCGGTGAGCAGCGGTGGAGTCCAGCGGCTCCAATCCGGTACCAGTGCGACGCCGCGATAGAAAAATTCGCCGCTCGGGAAGGCCGGCGCCATGACGACCACGATCGCGACGACGGAGGTCACGCTGATCAACGCCTGCAGGTTGCGCAATCGCGGTGGCGAGAGCGCGCTGCGCAGCCCGGTGTCGACGATGGTTTGCACAACGGCCACCAGAGCACCAAGCACCAGTGTGAACCCGGCACCGAGCAGCGGCGCGGCCAGGCGCAGACCTTGGTTCCAGGCGACAAACGAAAGAAACGGCCAGAACAGGATCCAGGTCGTGGGGCTCGCCACGGTCCGCTCGAGAACGCGCGCAGCAAGCAACGTCGCCAGCGGCACGGGCATGGTGACGAGCCACTCCAGATCCCATTCCGGCTTGGTCCATTCTTTGCTGGCCAGGTTGAGGAGCACGGCCGCCAGCAGCAGCAGCGCGAGCTCGAGGCCGATTCCGCGCAACACGCCTGGCGCCATCCGGCTGCCAGCCGCAGCAGCCAGTGGCTCGCGGTGCTCACGCAATGCCGCGCGGTGGCGCTGGCGCGGGGTCGGCATGTCCGCCGCATCGGTGGCTGACGACGTCGGCAGGCTGCTTGCCACGAGCGCGGTGCCAAGCTCGCTTTCGATCGCCTGCAACACCCGCTGTGCATTGCTGCCAAAGCCAAAAAGCATGGCAAACGCCACCAGGGCGCTCAGCAGCCAGCCCTGTTTACTTTTTCCGGGCGTGGCCTGGCGCGAACCGAGCTGTGGCTTGCGCGCCCCGCGCCGCAAGGCCACTCCAAGACGGCTGTGAAGCCGCTGCAACCGCAGGCGCACCAGCAACCGGGTCGCCGGCAGCAAGCCGAGAGGCTCCCTCATGGGGCCACGCTGGTGGCAATGCCAGCCGGATCCTCGGTGACGGCGAGAAACACCTGTTCGAGCGTCCCGCCCGGCACCACCTTGGCGCGCAGCTCGTCAAGGCCGCCACAGGCCACCAGCTCGCCGCGATGGATGATGCCGAGGCGGGTGCACAGGTGCGACGCCATGTCGAGCAGGTGGGTGGAGAGGAACACCGTCTTGCCCTCGTCGGCCGCACGCCGAAGTCGTTGCTGCACGTCGCGCGCGGCGCGTGGGTCGAGACCGTTGGTGGGTTCGTCGAGAATCAGCACTGGCGGGTCGTGGATCAGGGCGCAAGCCAGGGCCAGCTTCTTCTTCATGCCAGTGGAGTAATTAATCGCGTATTCCTCGGCGTCCCCGGCCAGGCCGAGCTCTTCGAGCAGACGCCGCGCCGTCTGCCGCGCGTCGCTGCGCGACAGACCCTGCATCTCGCCCACGAACTCGACGATCTCGCGGCCGCGCAGGTAATCGTAGAAGATCGGATTGTCGGGCAGGTAGCCCACGTGCTGCTTCACCGCGGTGGCGTCGCGCTGGCAGTCCAGGCCAGCGACCAGCGCGCGGCCACCGCTGGGCACCAGGATGCCCATCAGCATGCGGATGGTGGTGGTCTTGCCGGCGCCATTGGGACCGAGAAAACCAAACACCTCGCCCCGCTCCACCTGTAGCGTGAGCCCTTTGACAGCAGCGAATGTTCCGTAATTCTTGCCGAGATTTTCAAACGAGATCATGAAGCGCAATCCCCCGTCGCTGCGCTGAGCGGTGGCGATCACAGCGTCGTCGAGAACGGTATCCTGAAATGCAGCATGATGAACGGCCCGCCCAGGTGCCACATCGAGTTGTCGAGCGGCCAGAACACCCAGGGCGGTTGACCGAGCGGTTGCGGCACAAACAGGTCTGATGCCCAACCGCTGCTGATCAACAGCGTCTCCGTGATCGGGATGGTCAGCGTGGCGTCGAGCCGGATTCCAGGTCGCAGAAAATGGGTCGGCGACGGCAGTGTGCGCGAGTGCATGAACAGGTAGCACAGCGCCAGATCAGCGCCCAGCTCCAGCTCGACCGGCTTTTTGACCAGCGGAATACCGATGCCCAGCGGGTGCCAGACCGCGCCGTACATGCCGCTGTTGAAGAAAGCCGGCGAGACCACCAGCACGTCTGGGATCAGCGCAATGAACCAGGGCCGGATTCGCACCTCGTCCATCTGCATCGCCTGCTGCCGCAGGTTGGCCGGGATCTGATCCTGGTAGCGACGGATCGTGGCCTGGTCGATGACCGCTGCCAGAGACAGCATCATGCCGCCGTAAGCCGGTTGATCGAGCAGCATGGGCCAGCTGGGGACCAGCGCGACCGGCCCCACCCCGATGTCGATCGGGACGGTCACCTGGCTCGGCCGGGCAGCGGGTTTACCGCGCCTGGGCTTTGCCTCAGCTTGCAGTTCCTGCGCCTCGGCCGCAGCCGCGTCGAAGGCAGCGTTTCCGGCGACCAGCGCAGCGACCAGGATTATGCCTTGGCCACGACGAGACATCGCGTACCTCGTTGCGCTACGATAGGAGGATGGAGGCTGGGCAGGCAAGTGGGGGCGCACGGGTCGACACGATGAGATGCCGTACAGTGGTGCTGGCATCGGCCGTGCACGCGGCGCTCGCGGCCTGTGGTCCGCTTGGTGCACCAGGTTTCGTCGACAACGCGCTCGAATCCCCCATCATCGGTGGCACCCGCAGCAACCCCGGCGACTATCCGCCCGTGGGCGTGCTGCTGACCAGCGGCACCGATGGTATCTTCGGCCCGGTCGCCAGCATGTTCTGCACAGCGACCCTGATCGCACCCGACGTGGTGCTGACGGCAGCGCACTGCGCCGAGGTCGAGACCTTGGTCTACGTGGGCGGCGCCCAGGGCGTGACCAACTACTTCAGCCTCGCGCTCGACGTGCGCAGCGTCGAGCAGACCGTGACGATGCCGGCCGACGCGATCCTGATCAAGCAGATGGTCAAGCACCCCGGCTGGGATATCTCGGCGCTCAACACCACGTCGGGCGGGCTGGTCGACTTCAAGGACATCGCGATCATGATCCTGGCCTCCCCAATCAACAGCGTGACGCCCGCGCTGGTGCTCGAGGCGGACGATGTCGGCGGCGTGAGAGTCGGCGCCAACGTCGAGATCGTCGGCTACGGCCAACGTCTGAGCGACGACCAGACCACGACCGGGGTCAAGTACCAGGCGGTCAGCCAGATCCGCCAGATCGGTAGCAGCGAGATGCAGATCGGCAGCGTGCCGACGGAGCTGCCACAGAAGTGCCACGGCGATTCGGGTGGACCGACTTTCCTGCACGTCGATGATGAGCGGGCGCCGGTGTTGCGGATCATCGGCGTCACCAGCCATGCATTCGACGACACCGACTGCGCCAAGGGCGGCGTCGACACCATGGTCTACCCCTACCTGACCTGGCTCGACCAGGCGCTGACCGCGGCGTGCAGCGGCCACCTGCGCACGGCGTGCGAGGGTGGCGGCGGCTTGCCGCTGCCGGTCGACCAGCCACCCGATGGCGGTTTGATTCGCGACGCTGCCACAGCAGCGGACGCCCCTGGCGGGACCGATCTCACCTCGTCGCAATCGTACCGGGATGCGAACATCGATGCGTTTGTCGTCTCGAATCGCGTGGACCGCGGCGACCAGGGCTGCCAGTGCCAAACCGCAATTGGAGCGGACAGGTGGTCCGGTGTCGCTGTCCTGGTCCCGGTCGCAATCCTGTGCTGGCGCCGGCGCGCCCGAGTTGGCAGGAGCGCAGCGTGATGTGGCGACATGCAATTGCCTGCGCCGTGTTGTGCGCCAGCGCCGCGTGCGGGCCATTCGCCCCCGAACTCGGCCAGGGCCACCGCGCCGGGCAGCCGATCATTGGTGGCAATCCGAGCGCCAGCGGCTCCTACCCGACCGTCGGCGTCATCCTCGCGGTCGGTACCGCAAACGGCTATTCGTTTGGCCAGATGACCTGCACTGCGACCCTGATCGCACGTGACGTCGTGCTGACTGCCGGCCACTGCACCGAAAATCCCTTTGCCGGAACCACCGACCAGTATCAGTTTCACTTCAGCTTGACGACCAACGTGGCGTCGTTTGGCCAGTCGACGCTGGATCTGCCGGCCAATACGAGCCAGGTCGCCGCGGTCGCACCGCACCCCGATTTCACGATGGCCGCTTTTGACACCTTCACCGGTGGACTGGGCGACTTCAAGGACATCGCGCTCATGATCCTGCAGCAGCCGATGACCTCGATCGAACCTTCGCTGCTGATGGAGGTCGACGATTCGTCCGCGATCGCGGTCGGAACCAGCGTCGAGATCGTGGGCTACGGCCAGACCGACCCGGACAACCAGATGAGTTTTGGCGTCAAGAACGAGGCGCTCTCGGCCATCAACGAGGTCGGCGGCAGCGAGATGCAGATCGGCGACGCATTGCCGACCCCGCAAAAGTGCCATGGCGACTCGGGCGGCCCGAGCTTTCTCGACGTCGACGACGGAAAGTTGCCGACCCAGCGGGTGGTCGGTGTCACCAGCCACGCCTATGATTCGAGCGATTGCTACCGTGGCGGCGTCGACACCCGGGTCGACCCCTATCGAGCCTGGGTGCACGCCACCATGATGCAGGCGTGCAGCCAGGGCTATCGTGCAGCCGAGCAATGCAGCAACGGCGGTGGCCTGCCCGACCCGCGCGTACCACCGCAACCTGATGCCGGCCAAGCCGACGCTGCGCGCGCCGATGTTCAGCGTTGGGACGCCTATGGCTACGATCTGGCCGGGCTGCCTGAGGGTGGCCTGCCGCCGGCGCCAACCGGCGTCGACAAGGTGCGCCTCGGCGTCGGCAACAGCTGCCGCGCCCTGGATGCCACAGCGGCTTGGTGCGCGCTCGGCTTGCTGTTGCCATTGCTCGGGTGGCGTCGTCGCTGTGCCCCAACCGCCCCTACCATTTGACCAACCCGAGAATGCTCGTGTGGTCGTCGGACCAGATGGCAGTCCGGTCATCGGTACGTGCCTGCTGCCAGCCCGCCGTCACCAGCGCTTGTTCGGCCGGCCGGTCAAGGGCACCGATGACGACGTAGTCCGAGGCAAAGCGCTCGTCCTCACGCTGCTGCTGCTGGGCCAAAGTGTCATGCTTGATCAGGCACCTCAGGCCACGCGCGCGCGCCAGATTGCCGAGCACTGTCTCGAGATCGAAAAAGTCGTTGGAGATGTGAAAGACCAGGTAGCCGCCGACCCGCAACTTTTGCGTGTAGCCGGCGAGGGCTTGCTGGGTCAGCAGGTGGACCGGGATCGCGTCGGAGTTGAAAGCGTCGACGACGATCACGCCATAGCCGTGCTCCGGCGCTTGCGCCAGGGCCAGCCGGCCATCGCCGAGGACGATCTCGGTGCTGCCCCTGCAGTCCGCCAGAAAGGTGAAGAGACCGCTGTCGCGGGCAATCTGCACCACCTGCGGATCGATCTCGTAAAAGACAAAGTGCTGTCCGGTGGTCGCATAGCTGGCGATCGCGCCGACACCGAGGCCAATCACCGCGACGCTCGGATCGAGGCCATGCGATTGGTCCAGCGCGAAGACGTCACCGAGCGGGCCTTGCCGGTGATAGTACGTCAACGGCACGGCGCGGCGCTCGGGCTGGACGTATTGCGATCCATGGATGACCGTACCGTGCTTGAGCGAGCGGACATCTCCGGTGCGGTCGAGAATGACCTGCTTGACCCCGTAGAAATTGCGGGCGACGAGCAGCTGATCGCCGAGTTGCAGGTGCGCAAAACCGGCCAGCGCGGCCAGCAGCACACCGTAGGTCAGTGCGAAGCGAAGCGGTCTCTGCTTGCAGCTGAAGCAGATCAAGGCTGCTGGAGCGAACAGCAGCGAGAACAGGATGTGGTCGGGGCCACGGTCCAGCAGCTGGCCCAGCACGAGGACCGCCGCAGCGAGGCCGGCAACGAGCAATGGGGCAAGCACATCGTACCGGCGCTGGCGCGGCGAGTCCGCTGCCGACGACAACCCGGGCAACACGAGGCAGGCGAGAAAGACAGCAAGCGGATATTCGCCAATCCGCTGGAACAGGACCGGGGCCAGTGCCGTGTTGAACAGCCCGCCGGCCACACCCCCGACCGAGACCAGCAGATAGAACTCGGTCAGGTCCCGCGGCGCTGGCCGCCGCCGCGCCAGCTCGCCATGGCAAACCAGGGCGATGACGAAAAAGGCGACCAGGTGCAGGGACACGAGCAACAGGCCGCTGCCCCGGATCGAAAAGAAGAGCAGCGGCGCAAACGGGATGGCGACAAATGGCACGACGCGCACCAGGGCACGCTGACTGACCAGCGGTCGCCGGGCGAATGCGTGCACAAAGGTCAGCAGATAGAGCGTCAGCGGCACCACCCACAGCAGCGGAACCGCCGCGATATTCGTGCTGGCGTACTGGGTCACGCTCAACATCAGGCTCGATGGAATGAATGCGGCAAAAGCCCAGAACAGTCTCTGGCGCGTCGTGATCGGATCGCGCGGTGGTTCGACCTGGTCGCCGGCCACCAGGCCAGGCGCGTCCGCGTGCGCGCCGCGCGAGCGCAACAGCGGCAGCGCAGCGACGGCCAGCATGGGTATCAGCAGCAGGTAGCCGAGGCTCCAGATCCTGCTCTGCTGGGCCAGCGTCAGCAGCGGTTCGGCCAGCGTTGGATAGGCGAGCAGACCGATCAGACTGCCCGCGTTGCTCGCCGCATACAAAAAATAGGGGTCGCCGCCGGCCGGCTGTCCGGCTGCGGCAAACCAGCGTTGCAGCAACGGCGAATGGCTCGCCAGGACGAAGAACGGTGCACCGATGGTGAGCAACAGCACGCCGAGCAGCCCGGTCACCGGATCGACGCCGGCGACCAGCGCGGTCCGGTTCCCGATCAGCGGCGGCAGGACCGCGAGCGGCAGCAGCATGAGCGCGATGTGCACGACGACCTGTCGTCGCGGCCCGAACCACTTGACTGAGAAATGAGCGTAGGCATAACCCAGCAGCAGCATGCCCTGGAAAAACAACTGGCAGCCGTTCCAGACTGCGGACGTTCCACCGTATAGCGGCAGCACCATCTTGCCGACCATCGGCTGCACCAGGAACAGCAGGAACGCGCTGGCGAGAATGGTCACCGAGTACCAGATCGTCATGTCGGCAGGCCGGCGGTCATTCGCATCTCATGGGCAATCGCGCAGGCTCCGATCTTCGCGCCACAGGTCGCCCGGATCAAGCTGACGCCGTCGCTGCCGCGTGCCAGTATCCAGGCCGCGAGGCAGGGCATGCCGCACTACGAGACCATCGACCATAGCGCCGACCTCAAGCTGCGCTTTCGCGGTGCGACGCTCGAGCTCTTGTTCGAGCACGCCGCGCGCGGCCTGTTCGAGTATGCGATCGACGGCCTCGCCCGGCAGAACGCCGGTGCCGAGCGTCCGATCGCGCTGGCCGCGATCGACGACCGCGAGCTGCTGGTCGACTGGCTCAACGAATTGCTGTTCTTGCTCGATGCGCGCGCTGAGCTGCATGCCTGGCCGCACCTCGATCGCGTCGACAGCGGGCAGCTGACCGGGCGCACGGGATTTGTGACGATCGATCGTGCCGTTCAGCGGCTGCGCAACCCGGTCAAGGCCGCCACCTATCATGATCTGCGGCTCGAGCAATCCGCCGACGGCTGGCTGGGCGAGGTGCTGTTTGACCTGTAGCTGGTCCGAGCAGGGTGAACCATGAGCACAAGCCATCCACCGATACCGCTGCGGCGCCTGGACGCGAACACCTGGGAGATTCCAGCGCACGGCGGCATGCGCGTGCCCGGCCGGGTCTTTGCCGACGAGTCCCTGATCGCGCAGATTTCCGACGACCCTGGGAAGTCCCTGACGAGGGACGACCCTGGGAAGTCCCTGACGAGGGACGACGACGCACTGCAACAGGTGATCAATGTTGCCCACCTGCCCGGTATCGTCGGCCACTCGTTTGCCATGCCCGACCTCCATGCCGGCTACGGTTTTCCGATCGGCGGCGTGGCCGCCATGGATCCGGCAGCCGATGGCGTGGTCAGTCCGGGCGGCGTCGGCTACGACATCAACTGCGGGGTCCGGCTGGCGCGCACCAGCATCCAGCTCGCGGACGTCAAGGATCGCATCGGCGAGCTGATCCGCCAGCTCTACGCTGCGGTACCCTGCGGCGTGGGCGTCGCCGGTGGCATCGGTCGCGTGGCCAAGCCCGAGCTGCGCCGCGTGCTGCGCGACGGCGCGTCATGGGCGGTCACGCAGGGGCTGGGAACGGCCGACGACCTGGCCGCCACCGAGGATCGCGGCACTGCCGCGGGCGCCGACCCGAGCGCGGTGAGCGAGCGCGCGATCGAACGCGGCCACGAGCAGCTGGGCTCGCTGGGCAGCGGCAACCACTTTCTCGAGCTGCAGGTGGTCGACCAGATCCTGCTACCCGACGTCGCCGAGCAACTCGGACTCGAGGCGGGCGCGTTGACGTTGATGATCCACTCGGGTTCGCGCGGGCTCGGCCACCAGGTCTGCACTGACGCCTTGCAGGAGATGGGCACGGCCGCGGCACGCTTTCGCCTGCAGCTGCCAGACCGCCAGCTGGCGGCGGCACCGATCTCCTCGGCCGAGGGACAGCGCTACCTGGGCGCCATGGCGGCGGCTGCCAACTTTGCCTGGTGCAACCGCCAGGTGCTGATGCAGCTTGCGGCCGAGGCGCTGGCACAGGCGCTCGGTCAGTCACGCGCTGGCATCGGCTGCGAGCTGGTCTACGACGTGGCGCACAACATCGCCAAGTTCGAGCAGCATCTGGTCGACGGGACGAAGAAAGTGCTGCTGGTGCACCGCAAGGGCGCCACCCGGGCGGCGCTGCTCGACGACAGCGGGCTGGCATCGCGCTTCCGCGAGATCGGGCAGCCGATCCTGATCCCGGGCGACATGGGCCGCTACTCGTTTGTCTGCGTCGGCACCCGTGCCTCGCTCGACCTGACCTTTGGCAGTAGCTGCCACGGCGCGGGACGCCTGCTCAGCCGGACCGAGGCGCGGCGTCGGGCGCGCGGCCGCGACCTGTTCGCCGAGCTGCGGCAGCGCGGAGTCGAGGTGATGGCCGAAGGTCGCCAGACCGTGGCCGAGGAGATGCCCGACGCCTACAAGGACGTGTCGCAGGTGGTCGCGGTCATGCAGAATGCGGGCGTCGTGCGGCCGGTGGTCAGGCTGCGGCCACTCGCCGTGGTCAAGGGGTGACCACCGTAACAGGTGCCTTTCGCGGGCGGGCGTGGGGCCAACATGACGACGGAAAAATCAATTCTCGGCATCGATATCGGCTCGGTGATGATCGGCCTGGCCGAGGTCAACGTCGATGGCCGGGTCGGCCGCACCGGCTATGTTGCGCACCGCGGCCGGGTCGACGAGACCCTGCGCCAGGTCCTGGCAGACTTCGACACCGCTGCGACTGCGGGCATCGCGGCTACCAGCTCGGCGCCGCACTGGCTTTCCGCGCTGGCGTTATACGACCACCGGCTGGCCATGATCGAGGCCGCGCGCCGGCGCCACCGGCCACTGGGCACGCTGCTCACCATCGGTGGCGAGCGGTTTGGTTTGATCCGGTTCGACGCCGACGGCAACTACCTCGACAGCAAGAGCAACAGCCCCTGTGCGGCTGGCACCGGCAGTTTCCTCGACGACCAGGCGCGCAACCTGGGGCTGGTCGATAGCGCGGAGCTGGCAACCGCTGCCAGCGCGACCGCGGATGCCTTTCCCAAGATCGCGTCGCGTTGCGCTGTTTTTGCCAAGACCGACGTCACCCATGCCCAGCAGCAAGGCTACTCGCGCGCTGCCATCTGCGATGGCTTGTGCTACGGCCTGGCCACCACCGTGGTCGACACGCTGTTCAGCGGCGAACCAGTGCAGGCGCCGATCGTGCTGGCCGGCGGTGTCGCTCGCAACGCTGCGGTCGTGCGCCATCTGCGCACCCTGATCGGCAGCGATCTCGCGATCGACGAGCTGGCCCACCTGTACGGCGCGATCGGTGCTGCGCTGCTGCAGCATGCCGAGCGCGCGCGGTCGACGACTCGTGGCGCGATGGCCAGCCACAGCGTCGAGCCGGTAGCACCACGCGAGATACCCCATGACCTGTGCTATCCGCCGCTCAACCTCGACCTGCCGGACTATCCGGCGTTCGAGAACGAGCAGCGCTACCTTTTCGTGCCGCACGCCGTGAACAATGCGGTCGCGGTCGAGGTCGAGGTCGACTGCTACCGGCACCCGGGCGCCAGATCGAGCCTGCGGGCCTGGCTCGGCATCGACATCGGATCGACCAGCACCAAGGCCGTATTACTCGACGCCGACCGGACCATGGTGGCCGGCTTCTACACGCGCACCACCGGCCGTCCATTGACCGCAGTGCAGGGTCTGTTCGAGTCGATCGGCGACTGGGCCCGGCGCGAACAGGTCGCACTCGACATCGAGGCCGCGGCCACAACCGGCGCTGGCCGCAAGTTCATCGCGGCCATCGTCGGCGCCGAGCTGGTGGTCGACGAGATCACGGCCCACGCCCGCGCGGCGATCGAGCTCGATCCGCAGACCGACACCATCATCGAGATCGGCGGCCAGGACGCCAAGTTCACCACGCTGCAAGATGGCGCGGTGACCTCGTCCGTCATGAACACGGTGTGCGCGGCCGGCACCGGCAGCTTCATCGAGGAGCAGGCGCGTCGCCTCGACTGCCCGCTCGACCAGATCGAACGGCGGGTGGCTGGCGTCGGCTCGCCGCTGGTCAGCGACCGCTGCACGGTTTTCATGCAGCGCGACATCAACCATCTGATCGCCAACGGCTTCAGCGTCGACCAGACGCTGGCGGCGGTACTGCATGCGGTGCGCGAGAACTACCTGCGCAAGGTGGCGGTCGAGGCGCGCATCGGCCAGCACGTCTGTTTTCAGGGCGCCACCGCCAAGAATCGCGCCCTGGTGGCGGCGTTCGCGCAGAAGCTGGGACGGCCGATCCGGGTCTCGCGCTACTGCCACCTGACCGGAGCGCTTGGCGCTGGCTTGCTCTGCGCCGAGGGTCGTGTCGCCGCCGAGCGGCGGTTCAAGGGCCTCGGCCTGCTCACCGCACAGGTCGAGATGCGTCACGAGACGTGCGAGCTGTGCGCCAACCGCTGCCAGCTCTCGATCGCCGAGATTGGCGGCGAGGTCGCAGCCTACGGCTTCATGTGCGGCCGCGACTACACGGACGGCCGCTACGTCTCCAACAATCGATCCGGCTTCGACCTGCTCAAGGCGCGGCGCAAGGTGCTCGGACCACCCTCCCCGGTCGAGCTGCGCGGTCATGTCAAGATCGGCCTCGGCGCCGGCATCCACTTTGCCGAGGAGACCGACCGCTGGCGGACGTTCTTCACCGAGCTGGGCGTCACCACCGTCGCACCGTCGGCTCGGACCGCAGTCATCAGCTCCGGCAAGCGGCTGGCACGCGCCGAGTTCTGTGCACCGATGGCCGCGTTCCACGGCCAGATCCAGGAACTGGCCGAGCGCGCCGACTACATCTTCTTGCCCCAGACCTTCGAGTCGATCGAGCGCGAGAAGGATGTGCGGCGCCAGTACTGCTATTACCAACAATTTGCGATCCCGCTGATCGCGGATCTCGACCACGGCGCGCTCGCACCCAAGCTGATCCTGCCCGCATTGACGCCGGGCCTGGCCTCGCTGCAAACCAAGCTCAACCTGCTGACTGCATTGCGGCCGGCGCTCGGCGACGACCTCGGTTTCTCCGAGGTGTCGACGGCCTTCAATAAGGCGACCGAAGCCCACCAGGCCTTGCGCACCAACCTGCGGCAGTTGATGGCGCGCGAACGGGCCGACCTCGACGACGTCGCGGTCGTGCTGATCGGCCGCCCCTACACGGTGCTGCAGCCCAACATGAACAAGGGCATCCCCGATATCTTTGCCAGTCTCGGGGTCAAGACGTTTTTTCAGGACATGCTCGACTACCAGCGCGCCGACGTCGAGGAGATCGGCGACCTGCTGCGCGCCGTGCACTGGCACTACGCGGCCAAGGTGCTCGAGGCAGCAGTGGTGGTGGCGCGCTCGCCGAACCTGTATCCGGTGTTCGTGACGTCGTTCAAGTGCGCTCCCGACTCCTGCATCGTCGACTACTTCAGGCGCATCCTCGAAGGCCACAACAAGCCTTACCTGATCCTGCAGCTCGACGAGCACGAATCGGCGGTTGGCTACGAGACGCGGGTCGAATCGGCGGTGCGCGCGTTTCGCAACCACCGGCAACGCGTTCAGTTGCCGGCACCACAGCCGGTCGCACCGGTCACCACGCCGCTGGCCGCTGCCATTGACGGCAAGACGCTGTTTGTGCCGTGCTGGGATCGGCTGGCCTGCACGCTGCTCGTCGCCAACCTGCAGCGCGAGGGCATCGACGCGCGCCTGCTGCGCGAGGACGAGTCCACGATCCAGCGCGCACTGGCGCGCAATGTCGGCCAGTGCATCCCGCTCAATGTGATCGCCCAGAGCTTCGTCGACACCGTGCGGCAGCAGGATCTGGATCCGGAACGCTGCCTGCTCTGGGTCGCGCGCTCGGCCATCGCCTGCCACATCGGCATGTATCCGCAGGCTCTGCAGACGCTGATCGCCTCGTACGGCGGCAGTTTCGACCAGGCCAACATCTACCGCGGCGAATTGAGCATGCTCGACATCTCGCTGCGCTCCGCGGCCAACGCCTACTTCTGCTACATGTTCGGCGGCTGGCTGCGGCGGCTGGCCTGCGCCATCCGGCCGTACGAACAGGTGGCTGGCGCCACCGACCGCGCGGTTGAAAGATCGTTGGCGCTGCTCGAGACCACCTTTCGCTACGACCGCGACAAACTGGACGCCGTCAAGCGGGTGGTCGCACTGTTCGAGCAGATCCCGCAGCAGCGCCAGCCGCGGCCGCAGGTGGCGATCTTTGGCGATCTGTACGTACGCGACAACGAGGTGATGAACCAGGCGCGGGTGCGCACCATCGAGGACAACGGCGGCGAGGTGATCACCACGCCTTACAACGAGTACGCCAAGATCATCGCCAACCTCTACTTCCGGCGCTGGCTGCGCGAGGGCAAGTACCTCGATGTGATCAAGAACCGCCCGCTGCTGGCGACCATGGAGTTCCTGGAGAAAAAATACGCCGACGAGTTTAGCCGGCTGGTGCCGGTGTCCGTTCACGCCGAGACCGAGCAGTCGACCGAGGCGATCCTCGAGCGGTTCAAGATCTGCCCGCAGCACACCGGCGAGAGCCTGGACAACCTGCTCAAGATCTTCCACCTGCTCGACGCCAATCCCGAGATCGCGCTGTTTGTCCAGGCCAGCCCGGCGTTCTGCTGCCCGTCGTTGATCACCGAGGCGATGGCGACGCAGATCGAGCGGCTGACCGGCGTGCCGATCGTCAACGTCACCTATGACGGCACCAGTGCGCCCAAGAACGACGTCGTCATCCCCTACCTCAAGCTGCCGCGGCGCGGGCGGCCGATCAACGAGGCGGCGATCGAGATCCAGTAGCGCATACGTGACCGGATGAGTGGGTTGCGGGGCTTCAATCGCGTTTGCCGGGCACCGGCAGTCGCGCGACTGGCGATGCGTGCGCGCCAACACTACATCAATAGATGAAGAATTGGTTTGGCGCTCAGCGTGCCCCGGTTGCGATCGCTGCATTC
>Ga0315268_10000625_pt1 | contig 41196 bp, 26 predicted proteins | sample C1_top_MG_FD_204535 | JGI IMG/M metagenome (GOLD analysis project Ga0315268, IMG submission 204535) | Sediment microbial communities from Yellowstone Lake, YNP, Wyoming, USA - C1_top | ecosystem: Environmental > Aquatic > Freshwater > Lake > Sediment | place: USA: Wyoming | collected 2017-08-01
CGCTTTTTCTCCCGAGTCTGATTGGCGGCAGTGGCACGGCTCTGTCGAGACTGGTGACCGGTATCCTCGCCGTCGCACTGGTTCATTTCATGATCCTCTTGCCGTTCCTGCTTCTTGCCTTCGTTCATCCCTTCTACCGCGCGCGGCTGGAGAGCGTTTGGGGATCGCCACAAGCGAAGGACCCCCGTGGATGATTGGCCCGGCACTGGCCAGGCACCCGCACCCCATGGGGTGTTGACTCCGGTCATCCCCGACAGAAAAACGCTCCGACAGAGAGATTGAAGACAGAAAGATTGAAGACAGAAAAATGAATTTGCGGACGAGAATGTTTCTGTCTTCAAATCTGTCTGCCGGCACTGGCAGACCCGGTTGCCGAGCGGGCCGGCGCCTTTGCTGCCGACACGACTCTGGGCCCCGCTTCCCCCTCACCCCGGCCCTCTCCCCAAGGGAGAGGGGGAAGCGCCGTCCGCCAGCGCAGAACGTGGGGAGGCAGTTGGGGCCGGACCGGGGGCGATGGTTACAGGCCCGCGGTTCTGGCGATTTCGCTGATGCGCCGCTGGGCAGGCGCGCCGGACTGCCCGCACGTCTTGAGCACGGCCCCCAGGCCGCCACAAAGCTTGGCCGCGGTGTCCACATAAGACTTGTCAGCGGCGAGTTGCGAGGTTTCAGGCAAGCGTTTTAGCTTGCCCTCGGCCTGGAGTTGCCGGCGCTGGCGGATGACCGCGATGCTCTCCAGCGCCAGCCTGGCGTGCGCGGCTTCGTAAGTCGCGCCCAGCCCGGCGGCAACCATGCGGCGGTGGAATTCGGGCAGGCGTTCCGCGAATCGTTGCAGCGGCCCCAGATCAGCAGGCAGAGGAGGAATCTGCGGCAGGGCAACTGCCGCCGCCTCCGTGGGCCGCGGCGCGCGCTTGGGCCGCTCCGCCTCGCCGAGCACAATCCGAACCTGCGCCACCGGCGGGGTCAGGTCGTACGGCAAGGACACGGTTTGGGCGGTATGCTGGCGCCACGGTTTGCCGTTGACAAAGACCTGGCTGATCGGCCCCGTGCCGACGGTGGACAAGAAGAGTTGTTTGCCACCGAAGCGGATGGGGAACCGCTGCGCCAGTTCAGTGATGCCAGGGGGAAGGTGCGGGATGAGCGTCAGCTCGTCGGCGCGGTAAAGGTACTCAAACAAGCCGCGTATGAGCGCGGCCGCCGGGGCGAAGGTGTCGTAGCAGAGGTTGATCGGCTGGTTCGGCTGATAAACGTCGCTGCCGAACTTCACCAATGGGTTGTCCATCCTGAACCGGTCGGCGAAAGTGAGCAGTTGGCGCATCGAACGGCGGGCGTCCTCGAACTTGCCGAGCCGGTAGTAAGCCAGCGCCATGCGCCCTTCGCAGGTTGACCAATGCCCGCCGTTGACCCAGGTGCCAAAGGCCCACAGGCCCTCGGGCTTCTCGTACATGTCATCGTAGGAGGGATAGTTAGGCAGGATGAAGTCATGTGGGCGCAAGCCCGCGATGGAGGCAATCTTCTGGTAAATCCGCTCGGCCTGGGCGTCGTCCACCACGCGGAAAGCGATGGCGTCGTGGTTGGGCGAGGCCTCGAAGTAACCGTGTTGCGCCGCGCCATAGACGCCATGCCGGACGCCGTCAGGGTCCAATGAGCGGATCAAATAGCCTTCGTCGGTGGTCAGCCTAGCCAGGCCCTTTTTGGCGGCCTCGCGGCGTTGGGCATAGACGGCGGCTTGGGGCGCGCGCCCGGCGAGTTTCTCCAACTCGATGAGCCGATCCAGCGCCGCGATGTAAGTGACCGACAGCCCCGCCAGGTAGGCCCGACCATAGGTGCCGTCGGGCTTCTGCCAACCGGCGTAGCTGGGGGCCAGCAAGTTGCCCGCGGGGCCAGCCAGGAAGAGGTTGTTGGTTGGGTCACGCCGGCTCTCGATGAAATTGGCGCAGCGTTCGAGCTTGGGCAGGTACTTCGCCACGGCGGGCGGCTCGCGGCTGATGAGCAGCAGCTCGGCCTGCATCAACAGCCCAGCGGCGGTGAATTCCATGCCCCAGTCGTGGATGTTGACCCGGCCGTCGCCCTGCCGATAGACGATCCACCCCGGGCGGGCGGCATCGCACAACGCGCCGTCGGGGGCCACCCAGTCAAACGGCGGCGGCGCGCCCTTCCGCTGCCCGTTGCCCATCTGGTCGAACCACAGATCGTGGGAGTTCTGGAGGAAAGTCACGAACGGCTCCTGGAAAAACGGGAGGGCGGCGTAGGTGGTTCCGTAACTGTTCTGAATCCACCAGGCGTCCCAGGTCGGCCCCTCGACCAGCCCGTTCCAATTGGTGACGTAAAGCATGGCTAGGTTCTGAAACTCCGGGTCCGGCTCGAACATGCGCCGGGCGATGTCCAGCAACCGCAGATACTCCACGTCCCCGCGGCCGCGAAAGTGTTTGCCTTCAAAGGTGGACTCGCCGGTGGCGCGGGCCGGCGGTGAGAGGGTGAGCAACAGTGCGAGCGCGCCAACGGGTTTGCAGAACCATTTCATGCGGCCAGTTCACCAGCTAATCCCCGGCAAGTAAAGCGCCGGGTGGCGGAACTCATGAAGTGGCGGCGATGCTTATGCGGAACACGTCGGCGGCTGATTTTCTGGGCGAAAAAAGGCGAGGTTTTTCCTTGCAGAGGCACCGCATCGCTAGTAATGTAAATATGTAGCGGTTGGGCGGTTCTAAGAGCAGTGAAAACGGGAAAACGTGCGAGCCAACGCTTCCCCGCTCGCGTGGCCTCAAAAAAACAATTTGCGTTGACTTTTACCATGAAAAAACTTGCGTCAGTTCTTGTCTTGTCGGCTGGGGTTGGGCTGCTTTCAGCAGAGCTTGTGGGCCAAGAAGCCCTATACCGGTCCGATCAGATTCTGGTTAAGCCAGCGGTCCCCGCGGACGAGCTGACGGCCTTTCATGCGGCGCTCGGCACGGAGGTGCGGAAGACCTTTCCCAGGTTCGGGAACCTCCAGGTCCTCCGGATTCCGCCAGGCGCCGGGGTTGAGGATACCATCGCCGAGTACAAAAGGGCCGGGGTCGTTGAGTACGCGGAACCGGACTACATCGGCAGAATCCACCAGAACGAGCCCAACGACCCTGGCTACACCTCCGGCAACCTCTGGGGCCTCACCAATGCTCTGGATGCCGATATTGATCGCCGGAGGCGTGGCACCTTCGGACGGAGGCCCCCGGCGTCATCGTGGCGGTCCTCGATACAGGGGTGCGCTACACGCACGAGGACTTGGCCATGAATATGTGGCGCAATCCCGGTGAGATCGCCCCAAACAACGTCGACGACGACCACAACGGTTATACGAACGACGTCTATGGGATTAACGCCATCACCCATTCGGGTGATCCCAACGATGACTACGGGCATGGCACCGAGGTGGCCGGCACAATCGGAGCGGTTGGAAATAACGGTGTCGCTGTCGTGCATGAAGCGGGCAGCCGATTATATCAGTCACGGCGGCATCGGAGCGGTTGGAAATAACGGCGTCGCTGTCGTGGGGGTGGCTTGGCGCGTTCAGATCATGGCCTGCAAATGCATAGACACTTACGGCTACCTATCCACGTCGGCCGCAATTGAGTCGCTGGACTACGCCATCGCCGAAGGGGCCAACATCATCAACGCCAGTTGGGGCATACCGTCGTTTTCCCAGGCACTGCTCGACGCCATCCGCACCGCCGGCAACCATGGGATAATCTTCGTCGCCAGTGCGGGAAATGACGCCACCGACCTTGACAGCGACTACTTTAACCCGGACGCTCTTCGTTATCCAGCAGCCTACGACGCCGACAATATCGTCTCCGTCGCAGCGACGAAGCGCACTAACGGCCTGGCGTCGTACTCGAATTGGGGCCGGGTTCGCGTGGACCTTGGCGCTCCGGGTGGAGAGGGCACGTGGGCCCCGGACGCCATTTACTCAACCTGGTATGCGGCCGACAACGCTTATAAAGTGGCACCTCAATGGCTGCGCCATACGTCAGCGGCGCGTTGGCCCTGATGAAGGCCCAGTTCCCGCATGACTCGTATTTCCAATTGATCAACCGCCTCTTCTCGAGCACCGACCCTCTGCCAAGCTTGGCCACCAAGTGCCAGACGGGCGGGCGCCTCAACCTGCAGCGCACCCTGACCTCAGTTTCCTCGCGCCCCAAGAACGACGATTTCGCTAACGGCTACCAGATTGCCGTGCCCACGACCGGAGGCCAGGACCACCTGACTGCCACTGGCAACAACGTGGACGCAACCAGCGAAGCAGGAGAGCCAAATCATGCGGGTGCGCCTGCCACTAAATCGGTCTGGTGGCGCTGGACGCCCACCAGCAGCGGCACGGTCGAAATCCGCACCCAGGGCAGCACCTTTAACACCCGCTTGGCGGTCTATACTGGATCAACCGTGTCCTCCCTGACGTTGCTAGCCAGCAATTCCGCCCCCGACGGCTGCTCTTGGAGCCGTGTCAGTTTCAGTGCCAGCAGCGGAGTGACCTACCGAATCGCGGTGGACGGCTGCAACGGCGCCGTAGGCTCGATCAAGCTCACCGTGGGCACCTCTGGTTCCACGAGCCAGTGGACCCTGCGATTTGACCCGTCCACACTGCACCGGCCGCCCGGCCAATTCCGGGTGACGGTTGTTGGGCCACCCAACAAGGCGGTAGCGCTCGACCGCTTCTCGTCCGCGGCCAAATACTGGACCAACAACTACGCAACCTTCACGCTCTCGGCGGGAGGCACCTACACTTACACCGACGCGCAGGCGACTAACGCCTACCGCTTCTACCGGGTGGTTTTGGGTCGGGCCACGAGCACCCCGTGGGACTCGTGCAACGCGGTGGGATACGTGGATCTGACGATGCCGTCGGGATACTCGATGATCGCCAATCCGCTGAACGCCCCGGACAACCGTGTGTGCGCCCTGCTTCCGAGCCCGCCGGACGGGACCATGCTGTACAAGTACGACGATGTGGCCGATTCCTTCCTCATCAACACCTTTGACTCCGGCCAATGGTACGATCCGAACATGACATTGGTGCCCGGCGAAGGCGGTCTCATCCGCAATCCCGGAACCTCCGGTTTCACCCAGAGTTTTTTGGGTGAGTTCCTCCAGGGCTATCTCCTGAATTCGGTCCCTTCTGGTCTTTCGATTCGCGCGTCGAAGGTGCCAACTTCCGGGCCGGTGGCTTCGGGTTTGGGCGCACCCATCAGTGAAGGGGACGTTGTGCTTCGGATGGTCAGTGGGGCCTATCAGACCTTTGCCTACCGGAACGGGTTCTGGATTGACGGCGCTGGACAAGAGGCCGCCGAACCGGTGATTGAGGTCGGCGAGTCATTCTGGATCAACAAGCCCACCGATTGGGCGCAAATCTCCTCCGTCTGGCCATGAAAACTCTTACGCACTCTCTTAATCCCGGGCACAAGGTTCCCGCGGTAGCGTTCGCTTCAGTCTGCGCCCTGGGAGCTTGGCTGATGCTCCCAGCCCGCGGGGAGGCGGTCTATTTCCTGGTTGGGGGCCTCGATATAGCATCTCCGTCATACGTCCTGCCGCTGACGAAACTGGAGGATATTCAGGAGGCCGTGCATCAACTCTATGAGGTCGCCCCGGTCGAGAGGCTGCTGCCGGGGGTGCGGATTGTCGCCGGATCGGACGGGCTTAACCGGGACCTTCACGCCCCAGGGAAGCCTCAGTGGCACTGGCATGTTGCCGAATTCATTAAGTTCGCCGAGGGGGCAGTCCCTGAGATCACTGTGGCGCCGAGGTTTGTGGAGATGGATGTGGAGGGTTACATCAGAGTGACCCACGGTTCTTACGCGTATGGCAGGATTGTTGCCATGCTGACACCGGAGGAGGTCTTCTGGGTCTCCGCCAGTGTGGTCCCTGGAGGCGTGCAATTGAGTTGGCTGGACCTTGGCGCCGGCTACGCTTATACCGTGGAAACTGCTGCCCCGTCGTGCCCCTGCAATTGGTACCCTGTGCCGGGGACGGCTTGGCCAATCACGGCTACGGTGTGGATGGACACCTCGCCGCCTGCTACAGGAGCGCGTCTCTACCGGGTGAGAGCGCAACAGACACCGCAGGGGTCAGAAAAGTGATCTCCTGTCGGTAACCCGTTCCCTATCAGTCTGGCACTTCGCGCTCCCCATTACTTTATCCCCCTCACCCTTCCCTCTCCCCCGAGGGGCAGAGGGGATGTCCGCATTCCGCGCTCCTCATTTCGCGCCCGGCCCGAATCGCGAATGCTTAATAGCCAATAGCCGATAGCCATTCGGGACTCCGCACTGCCGAGTCCTCATTACTGCCCCCCCTCACCCTTCGCCTCTCCCCCAATGGGGGAAAGGGGATGCCCCGCATTCCGCGCTTATTTGCCTTGGGCCTTGGACAATTCGGCATTAGAATAGGGCTATGCCGGCGTCCGACCAGATTCGGAACAAGTTGAGCCAACTGCCCCACAAGCCGGGGGTCTATCTGATGAAAGACCGCTTCGGCTCGGTGATCTACGTGGGCAAGGCGCGGGACTTGCGGCGGCGTATCAGCCAGTATTTTCACCCCTCCCGCCGGCAGGGGTGGGACTCGAAGTTCAACGCGCTGGTGGAGGCGATCCACGACTTTGACGTGCACACCGTGCGGAGCGAGCCGGAGGCGGTGCTGCTCGAAGGCAAACTCATCAAGGAGTTCCAGCCGCGCTACAACATCAGCTTTCGCGATGACAAACGGTTCCTGTTGCTCAAGGTGAACCTCAACGATCCGATCCCGCGTTTCACCCTCACCCGCCTCCAGCAAGACGACGGCGCGCGATACTTTGGCCCGTTCGCCAGTTCCGGCCCGCTCCGCCGCACGCTCGACCTGCTGCGGCACAAATTCAACCTGCGCGGTTGCCGGGCCTTGACGCCCACAGAGCAGGATTACCGCCATTGTCTCTACGCCCATTTGCGGGTCTGCACCGCCCCCTGCATCGGCAACGTGACCCGCGAGCAATACCTCATGCAGGTGTCGGCTGCGTGCGATTTTCTGGAGGGCCAGTGCGCCGAGATGCGGGAGCAATTGGAGGCTGACATGCACAAGGCCGCCACTGCGCTTGACTTCGAGAAGGCGGCCCAGTTGCGCGACTTGGTCGCCGACATCCAGCGCGCCACCCAAAAGACCAGGAAGTTTGTCCGCCTGCCCTACAAGCTCCCGGTGGCGCTCGACCCGGAACAAGAGTTGGCGGAGTTAGGCCGCGCGCTCGGCCTGGCGGCGCCGCCGGCGCGGATTGAAGGCTTTGACATCTCAAATATCAGCGGCACGTTCGCCGTGGCCTCGCTGGTCAGCTTTCTCAATGGGCGCCCGGACCGAGGCAACTACCGGCGCTACCGCATCAAGACCGTGGTTGGGCAGGACGATTGCGCGTGCATGGCCGAAACGGTGCGGCGGCGTTACGCCCGGCTGCTGCGCGAGAGCGGCCTCGGCCCAGCCAGCGCGCTGCCCGCCGAGACAACCGAGCGGGCGCCAGAGTCTGATGGGCAGCGCGCCGAGCCGTCACCGCCCGCCGCGCCTCACCTGCCCGCAGTCACTCCGCCGCCGGCCAAGCCGCCGAACCTGCCGGACTTGATCCTCATTGACGGCGGCAAAGGCCAGCTCAACGCAGCGTGCGGCGAGTTGGCCAAACTTGGCCTGGGGCAGATTCCGGTGATCGGCCTGGCCAAGGAGTTCGAGGAAATCTACCGGCTAGGAGAGACCGAACCGCTGCGCTTGAGCGAGGCTTCAGGCGCCTTGAAGCTGCTGCAACGCGTGCGGGACGAGTCGCACCGCTTTGCCAACACTTACAACGCCCGCCTGCGCTTGAAGCGGATTTCCGAAAGCCTGCTGGACGAATTCCCCGGCATTGGCGAGGCGCGCAAGGCCGCCCTGCTCAAACGCTTTGGCTCTGTGCATCGCCTCCGCCTGGCCACCGTGGAGCAAATCGCCGAAGTGCCGGGCTTCGGTGGCAAGGCCGCCGAGCAGTTGAAGGCCTTCCTGCAAGCCCGCACACTGCCGAAGCCGCCCGCCGGGGAGACGCCGGCCGCGGTTCCTGCCGGCAGGCAGTAGCTTATTGGCGGTGGCTTGTCGGACAGGTCTGACGCGTCGGACAGGTCGGAGTGCGTCTGCGGCGGGCGGACTTACCGCTTCCCCAGCCTGAGCACGGCCCAGAGGCCGAGTTCGGGCACGGTGACGGTTTGGTCCTGGAGGGAGAGCGGGCGCGGTTGGGCGCCGGGGGCAAATAATTCCACGGTGCGCGCCCTGGCGACACCCAGGGCCTGGAGGTCCAGCTTGAGCCGGAGGTCTTTGATGGGCCGGGTGGCGTCGCTGCCGGGGTCGTAGTCCCAATTGACCAGGTGGATGACGGCGGAACCGCGCTTGACGCGCGGCAAGACGCGCAACCGGGCGGCTGATTCAAGCTGCACCGCGGGCCGCAGCTTCGCGAGCGCGTCCTCGACGCTGGCAAGCCGCTGCGCCGGTTTGACGGACGCCAGCAATTGCTGGTCCGCCGCCGAGAAATCCTTGCGTTCGAGCACGAGCAAGTGGCGGCTTTGGCGCACGGCTTGCGCCGGCAGCGGATGGTCCACGATGTCGTCGCCGCCCAGCGCGATCTGGTAGGAAAGGTTCGCGGCGGCCAGCCAGTTGCACACGTCCTTCACCTTGGGCATGTTGCGGTCATAGGTCCGGTGGGAAAAGGCCACGGTCAGGTCCGCGTGATTCTCATAACCATCGAACAGGGCCGCGTTCTGGCGGACAAACTGGAACAGCGGCGCGAACTTGTCTTTGGGGCCGTTATACCAATGGGTGCCCTTTTGGGGCGTGTAGCACCATTGGCGGTGCGGGACCATGAGATAATGCCCGGCGGCATAGCTGAGGGCGATCCAGCCCTGCACCAAGCCGGGCAGGTTCTGCTCCTTGACAAAGGCCCAGTCTTCGCCACTGGCGGTGGCGGCCAGCGGGCGGCCTACGGCGTCGGCCAGCCGATACGCCAGCATCGGGCTGTCGCTGAAGCGGCGCTGGACGGCGAAGTGCAGGATTTCGGCGCTGAAGAAGTCCAGCGACTGGTAATCGCTCAAGTGCGACTCCCAAAGCAGACCCGCGTTGGCGCTCATGGGGACGGCGTGGCCGGCCATTTTTGCGGCCAGTGCGCGGAGTTCAGCCATAAAGTCTGCCGCGCCCCTCAGTTGATAAACACGCCAGCGCGCCCAGAGCGGATGATCTTGGACCTTGCGGCCGGGGTGTTGCGCCAGCCATTCACGAAGCACGTCGCGGTAGTTGAAAGCCGCCGGGTCTTGGACCCCCAGCCGGGCCAGTTCGTCTTTGGGCAGAGCCGCTAGATACGGGCCGAACTCGGCAACGCAGCGATCGCAGTAGCACCCTCCGGTCCACAAATTGCCCGCCGTGCCCAAGTGGTCGTCAATGTGCACGCCGTCGGCGCCGGCCTTGACCGTGTCGGCCACGCGCTCGGAAATGTACTGGCGGAACAACGGCTGGCGCGTGCAGCACCACCAGAAAGGCACGCCTTTGTGTTGGTGATCGGTGAGCCAGGGCACCTTGAACGGCTGGCCTTGGAGGTCGCGGCAAAGCCCCTGTTCGTAGGTCTGCGGGAACCGCTCATAATAGCGACCGAATTCGGTGACCATGCCCACGCTGGCGAAGAACTTGATCCCTATGGCCGCCTCAAGGGATTGGGGTGTGGGCCGTCCGCCCCAGGCCAGCACCGTGCCGCCGTAGTCCTGGCAAGTCTGCCGGTCGGTCTGGTACATGAACACCACGTCGGAGCGCTTCAAGACGGGGATCTGCGCCAGCGCGTCGAACTCCAAGACCGCCGGCAGACTCAAAGCGAGGAAGGCAATCGCTTTCATGCTAAGGCAACAAGGTGACGCGAAAGAACCGGCTGGGGCTGTCGCTCGTGGTCGCTGAAAAAGCCGCGTTGGTGCCCAACACGCTCACCGAGGTCAATAAGGTCCAGCCTGGCTCATTGAGGTCGTTCTTAAACTCAAGGCGGTAAGTCCGTTCCGGGATGGCCGTCCAAGAGAGGCGAGCGATGCCGCCGCTGACGGCCAAGGCCAGGCGCAGGTTAAGCGAGGCGGTCACGTTGATGGTGAAGGTCTGGCTGGCGCTCAGGTTTGGCACGCCGCTGTCCGTGACGGTAACCTTGAGGCGGACAGGCCCCAGCGGCTGAGTCCCCGGCGGCGTCCACGAGAACGCGCCGGTAAGGGGGGCGAGGCTGGCGCCCGGGGGCGCAGTTGAGCCAAGGCTAAAAGTGAGTCGCTGGGCCGGACGATCAGAATCCAAGGCGACGAAGGTAAGCGAGAGGGCTTGGCCTTGAGCCACGGTCTGGTCAGCAATCGGCAGCAACACCGGGGCTGTATTGTAAGTGTTGGCGCGCCCCGGCGAGGGCGAAGTCGGGAAGCTGGCGATGCTCGCGGCCCCGTCCGGGTAGCGTCCCTGGGAAACGCCCCGGAGTTGGGCGCCAAAGAGGACACGGTTCAGGAACAAGCCGTTGGTGGCGGCTATGCCGAGGGCCTCGCCCTCGGCGGCGAGTTTGAAGCCGACATGGTTGGCGCCGGCCGCACTGTCGCCGTCAGCCACGAACAGTTGATAGCCATACGACCCCACTCCAATGAAGGAAAGGGGTGGAATCTGGTGTTGCGTCGGCTGGTTGAGGTTGTCGGTCAGGTGGAGGCCGCTCAGGTCGAGCGGCAGGCGCCCCGGATTGTAGAGCTCGAACCAGTCAGGGCCGGCGGTCGGACTGGCCATCCACTCGTTGATTTTCAAGCCCTCAGGGACGCCCAGTGCCGTTTCGGCGTTGGGCGCGCCGGGCGTCACTTGGTTCAGGCGCCAACCGCCGGTGCCGTCAGGTATGCGGCCGATCGAGAGGTTGGCCGTCTGAGGGCCGAAGACGACCCCATCCACCAAATCGCCACTGGCGTCGAACAGATAGACCGCGTCACCCTCCGCGGAGAGGCCAAAGCCGGTGTTCGTGGCCGAGGGCGGCGCTTGGGCGTCAAAGCCGATGACCAGGAAGCCCTGTGAGCCGATGAGGGCGCCGGCGGGGAACACCCAGCGGTGCGGGGAGTCGAACTGGTCGGAAAGGCTCATGCCGGCCAAGTCAACGGCGTTGGTGGAAGGGTTGTAGAGCTCGACCCAGTCGGGCAGATCGGCCCCGGCGCTCGGGCTGGAACTGTTCCAGGCCAGGACTTCGTTAATGACCACAAAGCGGGAATTGCCGCCGCTGGCCATCTGGCCGCCGGGGGTCGGCAAAACGAAGGACGCCACCGTGGGTGAGCCACTGGGCGAGCGGCCTTGTGATACGTCCGGCAACTGGAAGCCGTAAGCCACTTGGTCAATCATCGTTCCGTCGGCATCGAACAGGCCGATCATCCCTTGCTCGGTGGAGAGCTTGAAGTTGAGATGGTTAGGTCTGCTGTCCTGACCGTCCGCCACGAGGACCACGAAGCTGCCGCCGGGGACAAAGGTCAGCGGGGCGAGGCGATGGTGCTGCGGCGCGCCGAGCGGTTCGTCGGTCAGAAACCAGCCCCCGATGGCCACCGGCAGCGGGTCCGGATTGTAGAGTTCGATAAAGTCGGCGTGTTGAGTGACCTCCGGGTTGGCCAACCATTCGTTGATCTTGAGGGTGCTGGGGTCGCCCAGGTGCCAGGGGCGGTTCGGCCCGCCGAAGGTCGGTTGGGTCAGGTGCCAGAGTCCATCGTCGAGGCGGCCGATGGACAGGTCCGGCAACTGGGCTCCAAAGTTCACAGAGTCGAGCAAGCCCCAGCCGTGGTTGAAGCTGTCGTAGAGGAAGAGACCTTCCCCGTCGGCGTCCAGAGCGAAGCCCAGGTGGATGCCCGGCGCGTTGGTGTTGTTGTCGGCGATGAGCACCAGGTAGCCGTCAGAGGCCAGCGAAGTGCCGGGCAAGAAAGTGAACTTGGCGGGCTGGGCCGGATCGTCGGTGAGGCTCAGCCCGGTGAGGTCCGCGGCTTGGGCGCTTTCATTGTGGAGTTCAACCAAGTTGGGGAAGGCGCCGTCCACCGCCACCGCCGCCACGTTTTTGGCCAGCACCTCGTTGATACGCACGCGCTTGAGCATGGTGTTCACGCGCCAAGTGCGCGAGGCGGTGGCGTTGGTTTCCGCCTGCCATACCGCGGCCGAGTTCTTGCCCACAACGAACACCGTGTAAGCGCCATTGGTCAAACCGCTCAGCTCAATTGGTGTGTCCAGTGGAAGTTCTTCGCTGAAAGGCCCGTCGTTAAGGCGGTATTTGAAGTGAGTGATGCCTGGCCCGCCGACGGTGAGGGGAGCGGTCTGGCGCCAAGTCTCGGCGGGCGGTTCGCCCGAGATGGAAGCGCCGGCGGGCACGTAAGACCCCATATCCAGGCCGTTGGGGCCGCTGGCGATAGCCGGTGAGCCTGGCCGCAAGTGAAAGTCGTTGGTGGGGACGAGGAACAGCGGGTCCAGGAAAAGGTTGCCCTCGCCGTTCCAGGACTCAGGTTCGGGCACGATGGAGTGAGCGACGCGCAGGTCCACCTGGCCAGTGGCGACCGCGTTGGTGCCGGCTTCGCCGATCAAGCTCGGCTCGTTCCAGAAGATGTCGCCGTCGAGCCAGACGGCCTTGGGCGGGTGTTCCCAAGAGCGCTGTGGTTCGACGAAGCAGAGGGCGGCTTTGGTGCTGGCGACGAAAGTGTTGTTCTGCGCCACGACCGAGGAGCCGTCTTTGACGATGATATCGTAGTCGTTGTCAAAAAAGACGTTGCGCACCGCCATGATGGTCCCGACGTCGCTTCCGTAGCAGTCGGCCGAAATGGCGCTGGATTCGCTGGTGGAATCGTTGTTTTTGTGGAAGTGCATGAAGACGTTGCCCTCGACGTGGGCATCGGTGCCGTCGAGGTCAAGCCCGTCGTCGCTGCCGCCCAGGAACACGTTGTTGAGCGCCTGCAAGATCGGGCCGGGCCGATGCCCGCCGGTGAAGTCAACGATGTCGCAGTAGCCGATGGTGGAGCCGAAGACGTTGCCTTCGATAATCATGTAGCCATCCGGGGGCATGCCGACGCCCTCAATCTGCTCGTCGTACCACATCGTCGGGAAAACACAGTCGCGGATTCGCAGCGACGAATCGACAGCCCAGATGATGTTCTGGGAGGTGCCGTCCCATCTCATCTGCTCGATCAATGCCACGGAGTTGGTAAAGGTAAGCGCGCTGCGGCCGATGAAGGCCATGTCAAGGTAGGTGAGCCGGTTCTCGTTGGTGGCGCCGCTGAAAGCGATTCCGCGCCACAAATGGGTGTCCGCCGGCGGCCGGGCGAAACGGAGGCGGCAGTCGGGCGCGCCTTCGGCCAGCAGGCGGCCAAACACCATCAACCGCGCCTCCGGCTGGAAGAAAACGGAAGTCCCCGCCTCGATCCGCAGTGTGACCCCGGCCGGCACAATCAGGTCCCCGCTAACCAGGTAAGGCCCCGCCGCAGCCGCCCAGGTGGCGTCCGCGGCCAGCGTTCCCGCAACCGGCGTGGAGGTCCCCGTATCGTACCAAATGATGGCCCGTTTGGTCTCAATCTCTTGGCCCTCGGCATCCAACTCGCGCACGACCACGTCGTTTACGCCCGGCAGCAGCGGCAGGTCGTTGATTTCCCAGTTGCCACTCAAGGGGGACCAAGAGGCTTCGTGACCGTTGACCAGCACGCGGCGCGCGCGCGCCGAAGCGGCCGTGCCATAAAGCCGGGTGGTCGAGTTGGTCGTGTACCAGTGCCAGTTCGCCAGCGGCAGGGAGGAGGATACGCTGAAGGTCGCCGGGATCTGCGAGAGCACGTAGGCCCGGCGGGCGGCGGCGAAGTCTTTCATGGCTTGAAGCGCCCCCGCGGGCAAGACTTCGCCCAGGAACTGGTCAATCGCCGCGTTGACGTTCGTGGGAGCGAAGGCCCCGTTGGCTTGGCGTAGGAGTTCGGCATGGTAGAGCGAGGCGAACTCCGGCCAGCGCAAGAATCGGTCCGCCGCCGGATGGTTGGTCGCCCAATAGAGGCCCCTGTCCGCGCCCCAGCCTTCAACCCCAAGCACGGAGGTCAGGTCTTTGTCCATCAACACGAAGCGGCGGTCAGTCGCCCCGCGATAGAGCGCGAAATCGCCCTCCCCGCCGTTCGCAAAGGTAGTCTCGACGTTGCCAATTATGGTATTGACCGCGAAATAGCGCACCCATTCGGCGACGTCGGCGACGCGGCGCACCTCTTGGGCGTATTGGCTGTCGGGCGTCTGGTTCAGGACGCGGGTCAACTCGATCAAATCGCTCCAGTCATTGTCGCTGGTGTTGGTTTTCTTGGCGTACAACGGATAGGCCAGGCCATTGGCAATGGTTGAATAGGCGCGGGGGTCCTCGCCCAAATACTCCAGATTCCCGCCATTAACCCGGTACAAGTTGCCGTGGGGATCGAGCGGGAAATGGGCCTGGGCAAACTCGTCATTGAAAATCTCCGCTTCCGCATAGAAGCCAAAGGGCGGGCCATTGGCGCCCGCCAGTTGGCGGTTGTTCTCGCGCACCTGGACGGGACGAATTCGCTGTGCGGGCACGCCGGCCAAGCGGTAGAGGACACTGGCCATGACCTGCGAGTGCGGGTTCATGGCGTTGAGGTTGATGCCCCGCTGGCGGTGCCACAGATGGTCATTGGGGAAAGCGACCCGGCGGCTCTTGGTGGCAAGAGCGCGGCTGGTGCCGCCGCGGAGCCGCAAGCCGGCCAGGTAGCGCAACTCGGTATGCCCGGCCTCAGCGCTGATGAAAGTGGCGTTCATCAGGGCATCGCTGGTCCAGTGCCAGGGCATGTCCCCAATGGCGGCCAACTCCAACCGCTCCGCCTCGGTGGTGATCAACCGGTGAAACGGCAGCGTGCCGGTGTAGGTCGCATCGTCCACCTGATAGAGACAATTGGCTGACTGTGTCGCCCCGGGCTGGACGGGCGCGGGCCAAGTGCGCGTGTTGCCTTGGGCATCGGTGGCGCTGACGTAAAACTCCACCACGGTGTCGTTCGGGCGGGCTGGCAGCAGCGCGCCAAAGACCCCGTCCCCCGGCGCTCCGTCGCCCTGCTGGCCGTCATCCAGCATGGGCGTGCTGCTGAAATCCGTCTCGCCGTCCACGCGATAAAAGAGCCTGGCGCTCACCCCAAACGCTGACTCGTCCAGAATGCGGGCCGTAACGGCAACCGTGTCGGTGGAGCGCGGGACCACGGGGTGGTGGGCAACCTCCAGGATCAAGGGCGCGACATTGGTCTGAGCCACTGAATTGGGCTGGCCGGGCGTGCCGCCCGCCACACGGCTCGCCGCCCAGTTCTGCCCATATTCGTTGCCCAGCAGGGGATTGAGTAGTTCCAACGACTTGCCACCCCCATCGTGCTCCGCCGCCCAGACCCAGCCCTGATGCCCGTGGTCATCCGGGCCGCGTTGGCGAACCGCCCAGTCCCCTTCACTGGCATAAGTCAAGGTGCTTTCCAGTTGGCCAAGGGCGTTCTGCAACCGCAACGTCTCCCCGTTGTGGTCCAACCGGCCTTGCCAGCCGCCCACCACGTTGGTGATCCCGGGGTGCTTGTTGGTGAACACCGCCAGGTCAGCCGCGACGGCCAGATGGGCCCCGGGGCGCAAAATCACTGCGGGAAAAATGAAATCCACTCCGGCAGTAAACCGCCACCCCGCCAGGTTGAAAGTGTTGGTGCTCCGATTGAACAGCTCCAGGTATTCTTCCCGCGCGTCCCCTGAGGCCGGATGGTACATGAGCTCGGTGACGATGACGCCGCCAGCGGCCAGAAGGCGGGCAGTTGCGACCGCCGCAGCAAACGTTACCAGCAGGCTGGCTCCCACCCGGCAGCTCCCGCTTCGCCGAGTAGAGAATCGTTCTCGTCCTCCTTCTCGTTCTCCTCCTCGACGCATTCTCGTCCCTTGTGGCACCGTCCCGTGGCGTCTGGACTCATCCCAAAACATACGCCTCGCTTGTCTATAGAGGTTTCCGACGAAAAGTCGAGCTGATTAGGTTTCGGGCCAGGTGGGAATTGCAGACCGTAAATTCAGAACTCCTGACCCCGTGGAAGTTGGCTGAACCAATCCTGATACCACCCGGACAGGGCTTTCGTGCGTAACTCGTTCATTTCCAATGGCGGAACCCTTCGGATGGTGTCAGGCATTTTCCACGGCTAACGGAGAACCGTGCGACGGATCAGGAGTTCTGAGCCTCGAACGCGCGCTTGGATCGGATCACGCGGCGGTTGGCGGACTACATCCGGCTGCGCGGCGCCCGGGCCTTGGCGATACCTGCCAGCCAGAGGGTGAGAGATGACGGCTATGATGGGGCCATCTCGCACAAGGCCGTCGCCCGCTCGGCAGGGCTGGGCTGGATTGGGGAGAGCCTGCTCCTGATAACGCCGGCCTATGGCCCCCGCGTCCGGCTGGGGACCGTGCTTACTGATTTGCCCCTGGTGGCCGGCGCGCCCCAGACCAAGCGGTGCGGCGCCTGCCAGGCGTGCCTTGCGGCCTGCCCGGTCAAGGCGCTGCTGGGCATTGGCCCGCCGGATTACCCGGAGTCTCGCGCTGCGGTTTTCGATCTTGGGGCCTGTGCCCGGCGCCTGAAGTTCTTTCTAAACCAGCCGGCGGTGGGCCAAATGGTCTGCGGTGTGTGGGTGCAAGTGTGCCCGTGGGGAAAGAAGGCTGCAAGGCGGGGGCATGGTTCAGAACTCGGCAAGTCCAGTATGATGGCTGACGCGGCGAAGGAATTGCCGGGCGCAGGCTTCGAAGGCCCCTGCTACTACTTTGCCGCCGGCACGACAATGCCTTTGACCCGCCTCAGGCTGGTGGCGCCGGACAGGTAGATGTCCGACCCCGCGAAGGCCAGGCGCCCACCGGGGGAGAGCTTGCAGACCGCTTCGATGCTCGCATCCCGCGGGTTTATCTTCACCAGGGTGTCGGCCTGGCCGGCGCCCATGAACGTCCAGACCTTGCCATCCGGGCCTGGACGCCAGTCCCAAGGCTCCATCTGGTTGCTGCCCACGCGCACGGGCAGGGGCACGGGCAGTTGCTTCTTCCAGCAGACCTCGCCCGTTTCCACATCCACGCCGTAGAGAATGCTGCCCTTAGCGTCCGCCGGATCGTTGGTCCAGCCGATGATGCGATGGCCGCCCGCCGGCGCGATGGGGCCGGGGCCGCGCACGCCTTCGACCACGGTGATCTCGCGGACGATCTTCCTGGTCCCGTCGTCCAGGATGAAGAGTCTGCCCTCGTTGGGCTTGGGCTTGCCCAAGACCGGGTCCGCGCGGCGGAGCGTGGAGATGACGATGTACCTGCCCTCAGCGGCGGCGCACATGAAGCAGAGCTGCTGGTTGCTGAGGCTCTCCCAAAAGCCGCCATCCTGTTGCTGTTCGGGGTCCCACCAGCCGATGCCGCCGCAGTCGCCGTCGCGGATCCACTGGCCGCCGAAGTAAAGGCAGCCGCTCTTGCCCACCGCCGAAGCATACATCTTGTGGCAGCCCGACTTTCTGAGGTAGCAGAGGCGCTGCGGGTTGCTCTGGGGATCCTGGATGGCGATGGTCCTGCTGCCCGGGCCCTGGCCGCGCATCGCGAGCGTCCAGGGCTTGGCGGTGTCGTAGCAGAGCACGGGGGCGTTGGGATAGCCGCTCATGTAGATCTTGCCGTCCGCGAGCGCGGTGGAGTAGTGGCTCAGGCCGGTCTTGCCCAGGTACTGGCGGCTGCCGCTGGCGGGGTCGAACAGGTAATGGCCGCTGTAGTTGCCCCCGGTGCCGAAGATGCGCCCGTCGGCGGTCTCAATGACGCGCTCGGTCACTTGCGGGTAGGTTTCCACCTGGTAGCGGATGCAACTCCAGCCCGGGAAGGCGGGGTCCTTGGCGGCGTTGGGAACGTCGGCCTTGAGCCACAGTTCGCACTGGCCATCGGGCGGCGGGGCCACGTTTCCGAGGTAGCTCTCGAGCTTCGCCGGCGAGCGTTCCTGCCAGATGCGACGCGGCGAGGTTGCGGGGCCTTCCTTCCAGGGACAGGGCTGGTTCTGCGGGATGATCTCCCCCTTGAAGCACCAGTAATCCCGGCGGGGCTTGCCCTTGCCTTCGGCCACGCTGGCGGTCACCCCGGAGGTACCCTGGCGGACTTGAACGGAACCGTCCACCGTATCGGTCCTGGCCAGGACCTTCGCGTGTCTGGTCGTCTTTTCCACGGTCACCAGGTACCAGGGCACCCGGCCGCTGGCGATGTAGATGTGCGTCTCGTCGGCGCCGATATTGCCCGCCCAGCAGCCGCCCTCGTGCGTCGGGCCGCAGGCGCCGTAGTCGGTGACCGCGCCCGTTGCTGGATCCACCATGATGCAGGCGGTGGCCGCCGACGGGTGCGAGCCGCCGGCGTAGAGCTTGCCGTCGGCGCCCACGGCAATCGGATGGGTCTCGCCGTGCAGGGTCGACGGTGTCGCAAAGGCCCTGAGCTTCATCTGGTTGGCCGCCGGGTCGTAGATGGAAATCTCCACCTGCAAGCCACGCGCGTAGTTGAGCTGCGACAGGTAGCATTTGCCGTCCCGGCCGAGCACCCAGCCGACCATGTGCCAGCCCAACTCCCGCGGGTAGTTCTCCACCTTCACCTGACCCGAGCCCAGGTCAATGATGGCGACCGAGGCCGGCCCGCCGTACTGCTGCTCGTAAGGGATGATCACGTCATAGCTCTTGCCGTCGGGATTGGGGACCCAGGTGATGTTGCCGGGGAAGAACACCGCCGACTTCACCGGCTGGCAGACGTCCTCGACGGCCACGACCGGCGCCTTGGCCAGGAGGCTCTTGAGCTCCTGTGCCAACGGCGCCCAACGTGCCTCGGCCCGCGCCGCCGGCGTTCCTTGCCCCTCCGCGGCTTCGATCAAGTCCCAGTTCACGGCGGCCAGCACCGGGTTGAGACGGGCCGCCGCCCGCCGCGGCCAGAGCGGTTTCACGTACGCGAGGCTGGACGCACTGGAACTGTTCAACTCCGCGCCTGGAACGAGGAACGGCTTGCTGTCAACGATGAGTTGAGTGGCCGCGCCTCGCATTTCCAGATGCGGCAGTGGCGAATCCATCTTCGACCGAGCGCTCGCGTCCGTGAACGCGAGCGCAAAGGCGGCAACGCAAACCAAAGAGAATCGCCGACCGCGCGCCGACAGACCGGGACCGGTCCAAGCTCGACACGGCCAACTCTCGCTCACAAGTCGCGGTGGGGACCGGCCGCGCTCCGGTTCATGGGTGGGTTCAGGCTCAAGGTTTGTCGTACTCGGCCAGCGGGCGCATCCAGATGTTGCGATACCGAACGGGGTTGTTGTGGTCCTGCAACGCGATGAAGACCTCGGGTGCATGCGGGCTGTACCGTTGAACACAAAATCTGGCTCCAGAGGCAGGACTTGAACCTGCAACCCGCCGGTTAACAGCCGGCTGCTCTACCATTGAGCTACTCTGGAATCCAAAGCGCCCCTTAATCTACTTGACCTATCGCCCGTCGTCAAACGGTTTTGTCAGAGCACCTTCGTCTGGCCCGGCACCGGGAGCGGATAGCGGCCGTTGGCGTCAGGCTGCACCGGCGGTTTGGAGTCCCAGGTGAGCTGGTCGAGGCCAGGCGCCAACTCGAAGTCGGAGTTGAAGGCGTCTTCCCAACTAGTCAATTGTCCTGATTCAGCGGCCATGCGGCCCATGATGGCCACCAGCGCCGCCTTGGCGCTCCGGTCGGTCTCGTTGTAAGGCTTGTCGTTGCGGATGGCGTGGAACAATAAGTCGTGCTCGACTTGGTAGGGGTCTGGTTCCGGCCCGGAGTAGCGCCACACTTCGTTGGCCGGGGTCTGCTGGTGGTTTTTGTAGAGGCGCGGCTTGGGCGCGGCGAGGGTTTCCATAATGACGGCCGAGCCTTTGCTGCCGTGGGCCAAGTCGCTGAAGATGTCCCAGCACTTGTTGATGTGGCGGCCCTGGGCAAAGAGCTTGGTGCCGTCCGGGAAGGTGTATTCGACGGCGTAGTGGTCGAACATCTGGTCGGGTTCGGTCCGCGCCGCCCGCCCGCCGTGCCCCTGGGCGTTGACGGGCAGGGCATTCTTGGCCCAGCAGCAGATGTCAATGTTGTGGATGAGCCAGTCAACGAAGAAGCTGCCGTTGAGCCAGGTGAAGTTGTTGTAGTTGGCGATTTGGTGGGCCAGCTCGCTGAGGTTGGGCGGTTTGGGGTTGTAGCCCACCACCCCGTGCATGCGGTAGGTCCGCAGCGTGATGAGCTCCCCGATGGCCCCGTCGTGGAGCCTTTGGATGACAGCTTCGCGCGCCAGGTCGTGCCGCCACATCAGGCCGCCGGCGACCTTGAGGTTCTTTTGCCGGGCCAGCTCGCCCGTGCGCAACACGCGCCGCACCCCGGGCGCGTCCACCGCGAAGGACTTCTCCATGAACACGTGGCGGTCCTCTTGGACGGCGTACTCAAAATGGATGGGGCGGAAGGCCGGCGGCGTGGCCAGCAGGACCACGCCGCCCTTGCCCAGCGCGTCAATGGCCTTGCGGTAACCGTCCAGGCCCACGAACCGGCGCTCCGGCGGCACGTCCACTTGCTGGGCAAATTGCTGGGAGAGGCTCTGGAGACTCCCATTGAGGCGGTGCTCGAAGGCGTCGGCCATCGCCCAGAGCTTGGTCGGGGCCTTGGTTCTGAGGGCATTGGCGGCCGCACCAGTGCCGCGGCCCCCGCAGCCGATCAGGGCGATCTTGATGGTGTTGTCTTCGGCGGCGTGGGCGCGCGCGGCGATGGCCCCGGCCAAGGCCGCTCCGGCGAGGGTCTGGCTGGATTGCCTGAGGAATTCACGGCGGGAAGTGAGGGCGGGCGAGTTTTCAAGGTTCATCGTTGGTCCTTTCGCTTTTGGCGATTATCCCGCCGCACTGAAGCGTTGGCAAGGTTTTCACTACGGCGTGGCCTCCCAGGTGCGCTTCACGTCGGACTTGGCCAGGAACAGTATGATAATGGCCAGCACGGCGGCTCCGGTGACATAAATCACGCCACCGAACGCGATGGCGTGGCTCATGTTCTGGACCTGGCTGCCGTATTGGCCGTACTTGGTCACCCACCCGACAAACAGCGGCCCGAGCGCCCCGCCCCCCCAGCCCACGGTGTTCATGATCCCTGCCGCCGTCGCCCGCGCCCGCGGATGCACCACGTCATAGACCGCCGCAAAGATGTTCGAGTCGTAAAGCCCCTTGCAGAGGCCAAAGGCGGTCATCGCCACGATCAGCGTCCCCAGGTCCTCGGTCGTCCCCACCAAAAAAACGAAAACCGAACCGATCAGCAGCCCGCTGGCCTGCACCAGCATCCGCCCGCCGGCTAACCGCTGGGAGAGCCAGTCGGCGAGGTTGCCGCCCACCGGCACGCTGGCCGCGCTGGCCAAGTGAATGAAGATCGTGCCAGTAAGCCCGGCCCCGGTGAGCCGAAAGTTGAACTTCTCCACCAGGAACGTCGGCGTCCAGGTCAGGAAAATCGTGGCGACAAAATTGGCCCCCATGAACACCAGCATGAGGAGCCTGGCGGTGCGCGTGCCGAAGACCTCGCGGGCCACCGCGCCGACGCTCGGCGGCGTTGACTGCGGTTCGGCCGCTGCCGCCAGCTCCGACTGGCCGCGCTGCGGCTCCCGCAGAAGCCGGTAAAGCACCAGCGCCAGCACCATGCCCAGCGTCCCAAAACAGTAAAAGCCCAGCCGCCACCCGTAGTGCTCCGCGAACCATGCGCCCACCCAACTGCCAAGGATCGTTCCCACATAAACGCTGGATTGGTGGAGCGACATCGCCCGCGAGCGCGTCTGGCGCGAGTGATAGTCGCTGACCACCGACATCGAGGCCGGGAAGTAGAACGTCTCCCCGAATCCTTCCATTGCCCTGACGGTGACGAAATGCCACAGCCTGTGGCACCAGCCGGTCGTCACGGTCACGAAGCTCCAGAACAAGCACCCGCTCAGGATCAAGTCCTTGCGCCGGAACCGGTCGCCAATGAAGCCCGCCAGCGGCGCCCCGGCCGCATAGACCCACATGAAAGCCGAGCCGATCAACCCCAATTGCACGGGGTCAAACCCGAACTCCTCCTTGAGTTTCGGGAACACGGCGAAGATAGCCTGGCGGTCGGCGTAGTTGAAAAAGCACACGAACCAGAGCATGAACACCACCCACCACTTGTAGCTGGGCGACACTGCCGGCTGGCGGGCGCCGATGGGCGGGGAAGCGTTCACTCGAGTTGTCAACTTATCAGGTTATCAGGTTATCAAGCCATCAGGTTGGCAGGCTGTCAGGCTGCAATAAGTCGCGCGGGGGGACTGACCGAACCTGATAACCTGACAACCTGATAACCTTATCCCGGAGCCACGCCCCATTGCGCGTAAAGCGCGCGCACGTTTCCGACCACCCGTTGGTAGCACGCCCGCGTCGCCGCCGAGACCGCCTGTTTGGGCTGGCCGGTGGGCAAACCGCGCGCCTCCATCGCCGCCGCGACGTCCAGCGGAAACTGCACTTCCGCCAGCGCGCTTACCAGGCGTTTGACCCGCGCCGTGGCCAAGCCAGCCCGCTCGGCATCGCCGGCTTTTGTGGCCTCGTAGATTTCCAGAACCAACTCGGGCGTCGCGTTGGCCAGCCCGCTCACGCAGCCGCTGACCCCCAGCGCCATGGCCTCCGCCAGCCGGCACTCACCCCCGGTCAGCACCACAAAGTCCTTCTGCCGGCCCAAGGCCACCAGGTCGCGGTGGTAATCAAACTCCGCGCCGCTTTGTTTGACACCCGCCAAGCGCACCCGGTCGGCCACCGCGGCAATCGTCTCCAGATTGATGCGATGGCCCGTGCGCTCAGGGAAATTGTAGAGGAACAGTGGCAACCCCGCCGCCTCCGCGCCGCGGCAGAAGAACTCCGCCAAGTCGGCCTGGGCCAGCGGGTAGAACCACGGGGCCAGCAAAGACACGCTCGGCGCGCCCACCTCCCGCGCGTGCCGGCCCAGCTCCGCCACCGCCGCCAGGCGGACGTGGCTGATATTGACCATGAGCGGCAGCGCGCCGGTTTGGGCGCGGACCAATTCCAGGAATCGCATGCGGGCGGCCCGCGGGAGGCGCAGGAACTCGCCCGTGCTTCCCAGCACCATCAGGCCGTGAATGCCCCGGCGCTGGAGGAATTCGAGGTTCGCTTTTAGCTCGTCCGGCAAAAGCTGGCCATCCCTGTCGGTCGGCGTCCACAGCGCCGCAATAATTCCCGCCTGCGGTAACGTCATGGCGGCACTCTAACCAGCCTCGGCGCAATGACAAGCCCGCGAAGCCCAAAAATCACCCCAAGGCCTGGCCCCTTGCAATTCTCCCAGGAAGCAGGCAAATTCGGCGCATGAATGAGATCACGTTCCACGTGGAGACCTGCCTGGAGACCGGCGGCTTCGTTGCCTGCTGGGACGACCCCAAAGGCGGCGGCATCACGACGCAAGGCGACACGCTTGGGGAACTGCACGCCATGATCGCCGACGCGGTGAAGGGCTACTTTGACACCGGCCAGCATCCGCGAAGCGTCCGGCTGCACTTCGTTGAGGACCTAGTGATGGCGGTTGCATAAAGCTGGCTCGCGATCTCACTGGCGCTGAAGCGGCCCGTGCCTTGCAGCGCTTTGGCTTTGTCCAGCTTCGCCAAACCGGCTCGCATCTCATCCTCCGCAAGGGGAGCCGCACGGTGCTCGTCCCGCAGCACAAAGCCCTCAAGCCTGGCACGCTCAAGGGCGTGGTCGAGCAGGCCGGGCTGACGGTGGAAGAATTCATTGCGGAATTGTGATTCGGATGCTGGTGGACCGGACCTTTGGGATTCATTTCCATGCGTTCTACCGCGGCGCCGAGACGCTGGTTGGTCTCCAGCCGGTGCTGGTGATCCAGGGCGAAGCGCCGGCGTGGGTGCAGGCGCTGGTGCTTGAGTGGGTATGCGGGCGCCAAAAGGAATTCCAGCCGAGCTGGAATTGGGCCGGCGCGGGATTCAAGTGCGCAATGGTGAGTGCAGAGTACGAAGTTCGCCTCTCCCCCATTGGGGGAGAGGCGTGAGGGTGAGGGGGTGAACGCCGGACCCGTCAGAGCTTCCAGCCCTTGCGGTATTGGCGCTTGACGTATTGGGCAGCTTCCGGGGCGTTCTTGGCCTTCATGTTGGGGCCGTCCCACTCGAGCTTCCTGCCCACCCGCAGCGCCACGCAGCCCAGCAGGATGATCTCCGTCAGGTAGGCGGCAACGTCGAAATTGGAATATGGCGTGGGGCCGCCTTTGATCGCCGCGATCCATTCCAGGTGGTGCCGGCGGTCGCCATCCCCTCTTTCGCTCTTGTGCGCGTTGCGCGGAATGGTCTGCGGAATGGCATTGACGGCGTCATGGTTCCTGCTCGCCTTGTATTCCTTGTCGTCGTTGAGCTTGATGTAGAATTGGGCGCCGTAATCGTCTGGGGAGAAGATTTGTCCCTTGTCGCCCAGCAGCAGGCAACCGCTGCCCGGCACGCCGCCTCGGAACTCTTCCAAAGCCGCCGTCACGTCCTTGGGCGGCTTGTTGCTGCCGTCGTGCCTTCTGCCGTTCTCAACCGGCTCGCCGCCGTCGAACCACCAGAAGGTGACCGGCGCCAAGCCTTCGCGCGCGGGGAACTCAAACCGGATCTTCGACTTCCAAGGATAGGTCTCCCTGTTCATCGGCGGGCTGGTCGCTTCGATCTCGGTCGGATAGCCCAGCTTGAGCGCCCGGAAGGGCATGTTGGCGGTGTGACAGGCCATGTCGCCCAGCGCGCCGGTGCCGAAGTCCTGCCAGCCACGCCACGCAAAGGGATGATACACCTTGGCTTTGTAAGGGCGGAACGGGGCCGGGCCGAGCCACAAGTCCCAATCCAGATTCGCCGGCACGGGGTCCTCACCGGCTGGCCGGTCCAAGCCCTGCGGCCAGATCGGGCGGTTGCTCCACACATAGACCTGGCGAACCGGCCCGATGACCCCGGCCTGGATGACCTCCACCGCCCGGCGCAGCCCATCTTCGGCGCTGCCTTGGTTGCCCATCTGGGTGACGAGCTTCTTTTCCTTGGCGAGGCTGCGGAGCGTGCGCGCCTCAAAGACCGAGTTGGTCAGCGGCTTCTGCACATAGACGTGTTTGCCCTGCTTCATGGCCATTGCCGCCGCGGGGGCGTGGACATGGTCGGGCGTGGCCACGATGACAGCATCGAGGCTTTTCTCCTTTTTCAGCATCTTGCGGAAGTCGCGGTAGAACTTGGCGTTGGGGTATTTTTTGCGCTGGCGGGCGCAGTATTCCTCATCGGCGTCGCAGAGGGCAACGATGTTCTCACTGGCGCAGTGGTCGGTGTCGCTGGCGCCCTTGCCGGCGGCGCCAATAACGCCGATGTTCAGCTTTCCGAGGGCGCCGGTCGCCCGCAAGATTTGCGGGAAGGCGAAGGCGGCCGTGCCGGTGACCAACGCGGTGGAGCGCAGGAAAGCACGGCGGGTAAGTTGGTTTGCGAGAGTCGAATTCGGTTGCAGCGGTTCGTTCATGGCCCTTTCCTACGTCGCACGCTAGCCGGACACAAGGTTTTTTGTGCCCGCACGGCGACCGCGCCCGCTCACTGGCGCTTGGCGCTCGACCGCGCGGCGATGGCCTCCGAGAGCAGGTTCAGCGCTTCACTGCGCGCCACCGTGCCCAGGAGCCGGCGCTCTTGGAGGTTGTTAACCACCGGGATGTTGCGCAACTCGCTGACCAGCAGCGTCGGCAGCGCCTCCTGGAGCCGCTGGCTGGGCGTCAGGCACGGCGGCACCGGCCGCATCACGTCCTGGGCGATCACGGCCCGGAGTTCTTCGCCGGCGCCAAGGTGGGCTTTGAGGTCTTGGAGCGCCACCACCCCGACCAAGCGCTGGCTGGCATCCACCACCGGCAGGAAGTTGTTTGGGCTGACCAGGAAACGGCGGGCGATGTCCGGCAGCGTGGCCGTCTCCAGCAGCGGCGCCACCGGCTCGCGCAACAGATCACCCACCGTCTGCTCCGTGGCCGCGCCCAGTTGGTCGCTCTCGAAGCCCGCGGCGAGTCCTTTCCGGCGCAACGGTTCGGTATAGACCGAGGTCGGATTGACCCGGCGCCCGACGAGCGTGGCCACGGCACAGGCCAGCATCAGCGGGGGCATCAGTGAGTAGTTGAGCGAGATTTCGAAGACCATGATGATCGCCAGCAGCGGCGAGTGCGTCGTGGCCGCCAGCGCGCTGCCCATGCCCACCAGCGCGAACACGCCCGTGGGCAGGGGCGCGCTCCAGCCGGCCGCGTGCAACGCGTGCCCAAACACGCTGCCCAAAGCCGCGCCGAGGAACAGCGTGGGCGTGAACAGCCCGCCGACGGTGCCCGCCCCCACCGCGGTCACCGTGGCCACCAACTTGGCCAGGAACAACCCGCCCAGGAACGCCAAGTCGTAGCGGTCCTGGAGAATCCGCGAGGCCACGCTGTAACCGTTGCCCCAGACCTCGGGCCAGTGGAGCGCCAGCAAACCGACCACAATCCCCGCCGCCGTCAGCCGCGCGTAAAGCGGCAGCCGGGTGCGGTCGAATGCCGCTTCGCTCCGGCGCATGAGCTTGAGCAACAGCCCGCCCATCACCCCCGCCAGCCACCCCAGCACCAGAAACCACGGCAACTGGCCCAGCCGCGTGAAGTTGAATTCCGGCACCCGATACCACGGTTCGATGCCGAAGAAACTGCGCGACACCACCGCCGCCACGACTGACGAGCAGAGCAGCGGCGCGAAGAGGTTCATGGAGAAGTTGCCCAGCACGATCTGCGCTGCGAACACCGCGCCGCCGATGGGCGCGTTGTAGGCGGCGGCCATGCCGGCAGCGGCGCCACAAGCCACCAGCAGACGCAGCCGGTAAGGCGGCCACTTGGCCAATTGCCCGCCCACCGACGCCACCGTTGCCCCCAGGTGGACGATGGAGCCCTCGCGGCCGATGGACGCGCCAGTCACAATGCTCAGCAGCGAAGAGGTGGTTTTGACCAGTGTGGCGGGCAGCGGCAGCCGCCCGTCGCCGGCGACCACCACCTCCAGCGGATTGGTGGGCGCTCTGGCATCAAAGAGCCGCCGCCCCCAATACAGCACCAGTCCCGCCGCCAGACCACCCAGCGCCGGCGCGGCCAGCCTGGCCCAGGGCGTGAGCATCTCCGCGATTTCCACCAAGTCCTCTGGCCGGTGCAAAGCCAGCCGTTTGAGTGACTCAACGGCCACGTAGAACAGCAGGTTGACCACGCCGCCGGCGATGCCCACGGCTGCTGCCAGCGCCAGGTGAAAAGCTTCCTCGCTTAGCCCGTAGTGGCCCCGCAACGCCAGCAAGCGCCGCCAATGCCGCGCGAAAAAACTCCGCGCCAGCGCGCTTACCCGCTCCCAGGTCTGCTGCCCGGCCGCCATGGCCCCCACTATAACACCTAGCCTGCCACTGGCCAGAAAATGCCACAGAGGGCACCGAGAACACAGCGGCGAAATGCTGGCCAGAAAATCATTCTCGTTCTCGTCCTCGTCCCCGTTTCATCGCTTGCGGTGCCATCCCGCGAGATCTCGTCTGACCAGATAATCATTCTCATTCTCGTTCTCCTCCTCGATTTCCATTCCTGGTAGCACCGCGTTCCGCATGGAGTCTGACCAGAGAGTGTTGATCGGCTCTCACGGCGCGAAGCGTTTGGAGTGCGGCGGCTGGCCGGCGCTATTAGACGGTCCGAGGCATAAAAAAGCGGGAGCAAGCTCCCGCACTCCAACCGCTTCGCGCTAACCCGCCGTTGCCAAGGCGCACCGGATAATCCACACTCCCCGGCGCGCCAAAGCGATGACCATGCTGGATACCTTGCGCCGCCGCTGCCGCTGGTTGGGCCTCGCCTGCCTTGGCGAGTCGCTCCTGCTGGCCCTGGCGGCGTTGTTGGGCTGGCTCCTGCGGCAGCCGCTGCTGGCGGACTTCCGCTGGCGCTGGCGTGACGGCGCGCTCGGCTGCCTGGCCAGCCTGCCACCGTTGGGATTTTTTTTCTGGGCGCTCCACTCTCGGTGGCCTTCGCTGGCGGCCATTCGCTGCTTCTTGGAGTCTCGCTTGCGGCCAGTGTTCGCGCCGTGGTCACTGGCCGAACTGTTTTTCATCTCCCTGCTGGCTGGACTGTGCGAAGAAACGCTCTTCCGCGGCGTGCTACACGGGGGCTTGGCCAAGTGGGTTGGCCAGCCGGCCGCGGTGCTGGCCGCCAGCCTGACGTTCGGCTTGTGCCACCCCGTCAACCGGGCCTATGTCCTCATCGTCGGGTGCGTGGGCCTGTATCTGAGCGGCCTTTGGCTGCTGGCCGGCAACCTGCTGGCGCCGATGGCCGCCCATGCGGCCTATGATTTCGCAGCGCTGGTCTATTTTCTGCGCCTCTACCGGCCCAAATAAGCGGCCTCGCCTGAACGTAAATTCTCTCTGCTTATGGAAACTCGACAAATCCCCAACCTTTGCCGCCGAAGGTTCCTGACCGCTGCGGTGGCCGTGGCCGGCGGCCTTGCTGCCCATGTCGGCTGCGAAAGCCCCACTGGGCAACGCAAGACGGCACACACCCCGGCCAAAACCAGCGCCGGCGGCACTCCAAGGCCACCGGGCCGGATGGAGATCGCGGAAGCCCTTGGCCCAACGCCCGGCCCGCTCTGGCGCCTGGCCAAGCAGTGCGGGGTGGACTACGCCGTGGGCTCCTGGCGAGGTGGCAGTTCGCCGGCCAATCAGGGGGGCGAACCGCCCTGGAGCTACCAATCGCTCCTGGGCCTCAAACAGGCCTACCAAGACGGCGGGTTCAAGTTGGCTGTGATCGAATGCCGACCGCCCCTGGACAAGGCGAAGCTGGGACTGCCTGGCGGCGACGACCAGATCGAGACCGTGTGCGAGTTGCTCCGCAATATGGGCGCTTTGGGGATTCCGGTGTGGTGTTACGAGTGGATGCCGGTGTTCAACTGGCTGCGCACCACCACCACGATTCGCACCCGCGGCGGGGCCCTGACCAGCGGCTATGACCACGCCGCCATGAAAGACGCGCCCCTCACGCCCTACGGCCTGGTCACCGAGGAACGGTTGTGGACGCAGCTTAAGCACTTCCTGGAACGGGTCGTGCCCGTGGCTGAAAAGGCAGGCGTCAAGCTGGCCATGCATCCGGATGATCCTCCGCTTTCGCCTATTCGTGGCCTGGCCCGCATCATGCGCAGCGTCGAGAATTTCCAGCGGCTCTTGGATTTGGTCCCCAGCCCGGTCAACGGCATCGCGCTCTGCCAGGGCAATTTCACCCTGATGACAAAAGATCTGCCCGGGGCAATCCGGCATTTTGGCCGCCAGAAGAAAATCTTCTTCGTCCACTTCCGCGACGTGCGCGGCACCCCGGAGCACTTCCAGGAGACCTTTCACGACGACGGCCAGACGGACATGGCCGCCTGCCTGCGGGCTTACCGCGACATCGGCTTCGAGGGCGTCTGCCGCGCCGACCACGTGCCCACCATGGAAGGGGATGACAACCAGCGCCCTGGCTATTCGACGGTTGGCCGGCTCTTTGCCATCGGTTACATCAAAGGTTTGCGGGACGCCGTCTATTCCGAGTGAGCGGCTGGCTGCTTGAAATCTCAGACAGGATGAACAGGATTGACAGGATGAGAAGGCCGATCGCGCCGAATTATGCTCATCCTGTTCATCCTGTCATCCTGTCAAGAATCCCCGCAAGACCTGCGAGAGAATCCCCCGACATTTTGAATGTCAGGTCCCAATCCCGCTCCGCCTTCGTCGCCCCTTATGCCATTTTCATTCTTTGTGGCGTCACGCGCCGTCGCCTGAGGTTCAACATCAATTCTCTCCCTGCATGCAAACTCGGCGGCTCAGCATCGTTTGCCGCATCGTTTGGCTGGCCTGTTGAGCCGCTTTGTGGCAACTTGTTGCCCAGGTGCGGCGGAATCGGGCCGCAGGCTTATGGGACTAACGAGAATAACCGTGACCATCATGCCGTTGTCCAACTCCGGCAAACGATACGAGGACTTGTTTCTGGTGGACACGGGGGCCATTGATTGCCTGGCGCCGAGGCGCAAGCTCTTGAAGGCGGGCATCAAGCTTGAGGGCAGGCAAGTCTATGGGTTAGCCAATGGCCGAGCGATCGAGCACGACTTTGGTTTCTCCCGCCTCAACTTCATGGGCGCAGAAACGGTTGCGCCCATCATCATGGGGCCTGACGACGCCGAACCGTTGCTTGGGGCAGTGGCCCTCGAAAGCGCGGGCATCAGCGTGGATCCGGCAACCCGCGCGCTGAGGAAAATGCCGGCCAAGCCGCTGAAGTCCCAGGGCGTTGCCCAGGGCTCTGGAGTCGCTGCGCCTTTAGCGCGCCACACTGGCCAGCGGCGCCCAAACTGGCTCGCCCAGTTGCTTTTAATCGCCCTGCTGGCTGGATTGCCCCGGATCGCTGTCGGACAGGACTATGACCTCGGCTGGTTTGTTATCGCCGGGGGCGGCGGCGTCAGTGCCGGGGGCGACTACGCGCTGTCCGGCACGGTCGGCCAACCGACTCCCGGGCCGCTGACGGGAGGCGATTATTCGCTGACGGGCGGTTTTTGGGCAATGGCTTCGGAGCGGCCAACTCCAGGCCCGCCCAGGCTGAGCGTGAGCCTGTCGGGCACGCAGGTGGTCATCTCTTGGCCGGCTGACGCCGCTGGCTTTGTCCTCCAGACCACCACCGCGCTGGAGCCGCCCGTGAGTTGGAGCCCAGCCCTCGAAACGCCCGTGACGGTCGGCGACAGGCAGACCGTCACTGTGCCAGTGACCGGGGTGACCCGCTTCTACCGCTTGCGCAGCCCATAACTGGCCGGGCGCGCCTTGCGCGACGGCCAAAGCGTGAGCGGTTGGCTCGGGGCTCTTGGCGGCATCAGGCCCGCGCGCCGAAGAAGTGGCGGAATGAATTCCGCGCTCCGCACTCCGCATTCCGCACCCCGCATTCCGCACTTCAGAGCAGTCCTGCCGTTTCGGCCAGGCCGCAGACAAGGTTGAAGCATTGGATGGCCTGGCCGCTGGCGCCCTTGATGAGGTTGTCTTGGGCGCTCATGACCAAGAGGCGGCCGGTGCGCGGGTCCAATCGCCAGGCAAGCTCGATGAAATTAGTGCCGACGACGTTTTTGGTGTCGGGCAGGGCCTTGCCCTCCAGCAGCCGAACGAACGGCTCCCCGGCGTAAGCCGCGCGGTAGCAGTCGGCGATTTGATTGGCAAACGCACTTGCCCCGGCAGCGTCTTTGAAAGGCACCGCCGGCGCGAGGTACAGCGTGGTCAAAATGCCGCGGTTCACGGGCACAAGGTGGGGCGTGAACTGGATGACCACCGCCCTGCCCGCCGCCAAGGACAACTCCTGTTCGATTTCGGACAGGTGGCGGTGCTTGGGGATGCTGTACGGGCGCAGGCTCTCGTTGCATTCGGCGAACAGGTAATCCGGTTCGGCCTTGCGGCCCGCCCCGGTCACGCCGCTGAGGGCGTCGGCGATGATCGCGTCGGGCCGGATCAGCCCCGCGCGCAACAGCGGGATGAGAGGCAAGAGGATGCCCGTCGGGTAGCAGCCGGGCGCGGCCACGAGGCTGGCCCCGCGGAGCGCCTCCCGATACACCTCCGGCAAGCCATAGACCGCTTTGCCCAACAACTCGGGCGCGGGGTGGTCCTGGCCGTAAAACTCCTTATAGACGGCGGCGTTGCGCAGACGGAAATCGGCGCTCAGATCAATCACCACGCAACCGTGCCGGAGGAGCGGCAGCGCATATTCGGCCGCCACGCCGTGGGGCAGCGCCAGGAAAACCACGTGGGCCGCGCGGGCGAGCAGTTCGGCGTTGGGTTCGCTGAAGCGCAGCTTTTGTGCGCGCGGGTCACTGGCGAACCTGGGAAAGACCTGCGCGAGGGTCTGGCCGGCGTACTGGCGGGAAGTCACCGCCACCAGTTCGGCGTGCCGATGCGCCAGGAGCAGCCGCACCAACTCCTCGCCGGAGTAACCCGAAGCCCCTACGACCGCCACCGGCGCCGGCGCTTTCATTCTTGCCGCATCCATTTTCGATTGTTCGTGCAACAACGGCCGGGCGCGGTGTCCTCACCGCGCCGCAGACTTCGGTCCGCAGGGAACGCAACGCGCCACGGAGTGCGCGCCCGGCCGAGGCGGTGTTGTCTCATGATGTCGGAAGACTCCCGCGCGTTCACCCAACCGTCGTCGTTCGTGCCCGGAAACTACTTCGGAGTGTCAGGCCCGTCAAGCGCCGCGCGAATCGGATTAGGCCACGTGCCGCACGCGGGGCCACAAGCTATGAGAATGTGACTGAGACTGCATGGAGCGCGAGGCGTTTGGAGTGCGCGGAGCTTGCTCCCGCTTTCAGTCGCCCCGCGTCCAAAAGCGCCGGCAAGCCGGCGCACTCCAGACGCTTCGCGCCGTCGGAGCCTGGCGGCGCCGCGCCTGATTTGGTTTGTCAGCCCGGCACCGCCGCGGGTAAGTTCGGGCGCATGGACTCGCTGCTGGACCTGCTTTGGCACAACGGGAAGTTGTTGGGCATCGAATGGCATTTCTGGAAGGTGGTGGGCTGGCTGGGCAACTGCACCTTCTTCTCCCGTTTCGTGGTGCAATGGTTCTATACCGAAAAGCACAAGCGCGTGGTCGTGCCCTCGGCCTTCTGGTGGCTGAGCATCCTGGGCACCTTGCTGCTGCTTTCCTACGCGCTGTTTCACCAGCGCGACTCGGTCATCATTTTTGCCTATGCCTTCAACTGGATTCCCTACACGCGGAACCTGATTATCCACTACCGCCACATGCACACCCAACTGAGCTGTCCCTCCTGCCAGGCCCTTAGCCCGCCGGCAGCGAACTTCTGCGCCGCCTGCGGCGCGGCGCTCAAGCCAGGGGCGGGCGGGCGTTCTGCCGGCGCCTGACACCGCCCAGGGCTGCAACGCGCGCCGGCTATTTTTCACTTTCCTCGCCGGCCAATGGTGCTATGTTAACTCCGCCTTTGTCCGATGGTGTAATGGTAGCACAAAGGTCTTTGGAGCCTTTGGTCCTGGTTCAAATCCAGGTCGGACAGCCAGGGGGAGAAGATGTGCCCCGCGGTCAACCGCTCCAGGCTGCGGCACCGCACCTGAACCAGGAGTACGCTGCTGCCGGAACAGGCGGTAGAGTTCCGGGCCAACGGCAAGACGGTGAAGACCAAGGCGAGGACAGAAGACTTGCTCATCGTGGCGCCGTAGCCGGCGTCCGCGGCCGTGGAGCAGACTTTGGGTTTGCCCCACAACCGAGCAGGGCGCTCACCGGCGCTCCGGCTAATGGAACAGCTTGCGCGTCCGGGCGCCAACTGATTGAATCGCGGCATGAGATACGCGCTCGAACCTCGCCGCCATTTTCTGAAGCAGATGGGCCTGGCCGCCGGCGCGGCCCTGGCTTGCCCACGCGCCCGCCAGGCCATCGCCGGTGAAGCCGGCGCCAAGCTTCACCTGGCCACCAACGCCTATTCCTGGCACGTCTTCTATCAGCGGGAAGGCAAAGACTTCAACGCTGCGCTCGACACCGGGCTGGGCGACGTGGCGGCCAGCGGATTCAACGGCTTTGAGCCTGGCGCTGGCGTGCCCGCAGATTTGGACCGCCTGGGGCCGCTGCTCAAGCAGCATGGCCTGGAAATGCGCTCGGTGTACGTCAATAGCACGTTGCACACCGAGCCGGAGGCCGCCAAGAGTATCGAGCAAATCCTCGCCGTGGCCACTGCCGCCAAGGCGCTCGGCACCCGCATCATCGTGACCAACCCCAATCCGATCCGCTGGGGCGGGCCGGAGGCCAAGGACGATGCGCAACTGCGCACCCAGGCGGGGGCGCTGGACAAGCTGGGCAAGGCGCTGGGGGAGTTGGGCTTGGCGCTGGCCTACCACAACCACGACATCGAGTTGCGCCAGGCCGCACGCGAGTTTCATCACATGATGCTCGGCACCGACCCCAAACACGTCGGTCTGTGCCTGGACGCGCACTGGGTTTATCGCGGCGCGGGCAACTCCTCCGTTGCGCTCTTTGACGTGCTCAAGCTCTACGGCGCGCGGGTCAACGAACTCCACTTGCGCCAATCCCAAAACGGCGTCTGGTCTGAGACCTTCGGTCCTGGCGACATAGACTACCCAGCCTTGGCGCGCGAGTTGGCCAATCACCGCGTCAAACCGCACTTGGTGCTGGAGGTGGCCGTCGAAAACGGCACGCCCAAGACGATGAGCCCCGTCGAAGCCCACCGCCGCAGCGCCGAATACGCCCGCCAAGTGTTCGCCGCCTTCGCCAAGTAGCGGGCGCAGCCAAACCGAATGGCCGCAGGGGCGCTTCTCCGTATGGCCGGCTTGCCAGAACGAAGACGCAAACGCCGCCAGCGCGCGAAGCGTTTGGAGTGCGTGGAGCTTGCTCCCGCTTTGGAGGCGCCAAACGGCCTGACCGCCAAGCCGCTCCGCGAAAGCAAAGCGGGCCGCGGCGTCAGACGGTTTGCCACCCGGTCGGAACTCTACGCTGATCTGGGGCTGTGGAGGCGTTCGCTTGAGCCAACGGCTTGACACCGCGCGGCGGCGGGGCCAAGCTGAGGCCGGAATTTGCGGATTACCGACCTATGCCGATCTACGAGTTTGCCTGTCGGAAGTGCCGAAGGGTTTTCAGTTTCCTCTCCAAGCGCGTCCAGCCTGAGCATCCGCCGACTTGCCCCAAGTGCGGCAGCCAGGAGATGGTCAAGCAAGTGAGCCGCTTTGCCGCCCCGCGTGGCGCCAAGGAAACCACGCCCAAACCAGAGTCCACCGGCGACGAGCCGCCGATGCCTGATTTGGACGACCCGCGGGTCGAGCGGGCCATGAGCGAGATGGAGCGCGACATGGAGCACTTGGACGAAAACAACCCCAAGCACATGGCCTACATGATGAAAAAGATGAAAGACATCCTCCCGGCGGGCGCCATGCCCAAGGAGATGGACGTGGCCATCAAACGCCTCGAAGCGGGCGAAGACCCGGAGAAGATCGAGGCCGACATGGGGGACGTGCTGGGCGACTTTACTGGCGGCCCCGAAGGGGAGGACGACGGCTACGGCGGTGGTGGCCCTTACACGCACGACAGCGGGTTGTACGACTACTGAGCCGAGAATAGGGGTCGGGCACCTGCGCGCGAAGCGTCTTGGACTGCGGCAGTCCTCTGCCGCTTTTGCGACCAGCGCGCCGGCGAGAGCGCCAGGGGACTGGCGCAGTCCAAGACGCTTCGCGCCAGCGACCGCTCGCGCGCTGTCAACAGAAAGGCGTGGTCCCGCCACCGGCAGGACCACGCCCGAGGGGCCGAGACCAGGGTCGGATGAAAGGAGTTAGACCAAGCCTTGGTCAAGCACGGCATCGGCCACCTTGACGAAGCCGGCGATGTTGGCGCCCACCACCAGGTTGCCCGGCGCGCCATACTCGACCGCCGTGTCGGAGGCGTTCTTGTAAATGGTGGTCATGATGTGGTGGAGCCGTTTGTCCACTTCCTCCCGCGTCCAGGGCAGGCGCATGGAGTTCTGGCACATTTCCAGGCCGGAAGTGGCCACGCCGCCGGCGTTGGCAGCCTTACCCGGGGCGAAAAGGATTTGCTTGGCGAGGAACTGATGGATGCCGTCGGGCTCGGTCGGCATGTTGGCGGCTTCGGCCACCAGGTAGCAGCCGTTGTCGAGCAACTGCTTGGCGTCTTGGCCGCTGATCTCGTTTTGCGTCGCGGCCGGGAAGGCGCAATCGCACTCGATGCCCCAAGGCCGCCGGTTCTCGTAGTAGGGCGCGCCGAACTTGCCGGCGTACTCCTTGATGCGGCCGCGGCGAACGTTCTTGAGGTCCATGACCCAGGCGAGCTTCTCTTCGTTAATGCCGTCGCGGTCGTAGATCGTGCCGTTGGAGTCGGACATTGTGACGACCTTGGCGCCGAGTTGATTGAGCTTCTCGACGGTGTATTGGGCGGCATTGCCGGAACCGGAAACAGCGCAGACCTTGCCGTCGAAGGTCTCGCCGCGGCTCTTGAGCATCTCCTGGGCGAAATAAACGACGCCGTAGCCGGTGGCCTCCGGGCGGATGAGCGAGCCGCCCCAGGCGAGGCCCTTGCCGGTGAGCACGCCGGTGAACTCGTTGCACAGGCGCTTGTACTGGCCGAACAAGTAGCCGATCTCGCGCCCGCCCACGCCAATGTCTCCCGCCGGCACGTCGGTGTCCGGGCCGACATGGCGAAACAGCTCGGTCATGAACGATTGGCAGAACTTCATCACTTCGTTGTCGGACCTGCCTTTGGGGTCGAAGTCCGAGCCTCCCTTGGCCCCGCCCATCGGCAAGGTGGTCAGGGAGTTTTTGAAGACCTGCTCGAAGGCGAGGAACTTGAGGATGCTGGCGCAGACGGTGGGGTGAAACCGCAGCCCGCCCTTGTAGGGCCCAATGGCGCTGCTGAACTGGATGCGGAAGCCGCGGTTGACCTGGATCGCGCCCTTGTCATCCAGCCAGGGCACGCGGAAGATGACCTGGCGCTCGGGCTCGACCATCCGCTCCAGGATTTTGCCCTCGCGGTATTTCTTGTGCCGCTCAATGGCCGCTTCGATGGATTCGAGCACTTCGGTGACGGCCTGGAGGAACTCCGGCTCGCCGGGGTTGCGTTTTTTGACGATTTCGAGGGTTTCTTGGATCAGTCCCATAAGGTTGTATTCTGCGTTTGCTCCGTCGTTACACCGTGGCGTTGACGGTCTCAGTTTGGCAGGGCAGCCGCCGCGAGGCGGGCCAAGCCGGCGCCAGCCAGCGCCCGCGCGCCGCCGCGCTGGCTGGCCACCGCCCCGCCCCACCTTGTTGCCGTTTGCACAGAATCGTGCCCGCTGTTAGTCCAAGGTGGCGCGGCTGTCGATAAATTTCGTTCTCGAACGCAAAGTATTAAGAGAGCTTATCAGCGCTGCCGGATTTTAAGGGAGGCTACTACGTGCGACCGGGCCGGCGACTTTTGCTTTTCCGAAGCGGCGCGCCGGGTTAAAAGGAACACAACATGAAGACGGACGCGACGAAGCTGAGCACGGGCATGGCGGGGTTGGACGGCGTGCTCCAAGGACTGCTGCCCGGCGACAACGTCGTCTGGGAAGTGGACGGCATCGAGGATTACCTGCCGGTGCTGGGCCCGTTGTGCGGGGAGGCGGGGCGGCGGCGGCGGCCGCTGATCTACTTTCGCTTCGCCCGGCACGCCCCGTTGCTGGGCGAGGACTGCGGGGCGGAGATTCACCGACTCCAGCCAGAGGCTGGCTTCGAGACGTTCCTGACCGGGCTGCTGGACGTGATTGAGCGAGCCGGGCCAGGGGCGTATTACATTTTCGACTGCCTTTCGGACCTGGCGGCCGATTGGGTGAGCGACCGGATGCTGGGCAATTTCTTCCTGATCACCTGCCCCTGCCTTTACCGCTTGGAGACCATCGCCTATTTCGCCCTGTTGAAGAACCGGCATTCGGTCTTCGCCACCGACGAAATCAAGAAGACCGCCCAGGTGATCATTGAGGTGTTCCGGAAGAACAACCGGATGTTTATCCACCCGCTCAAAGTGTCCGCGCGCCACTCGCCCACCCTTTACGCGCTCCATAGCTGGGAGGGCGAGCACTTCAAGCCGGTCACCAGCAGCGCCACCATTACCGACCTCCTGGCCGGCGCGCCGCATCCGTGGCTGGACTTCACCGTGCACCGGCCCGGGGTGTGGAGCAGCGCCTTCCGGCAGGCCCGGCAGACGCTGGAGGCTTTGCAGCAAGGCCGGCCGGTGGAGCAGGATTCCGAAGAGCTGTTGGACCGGCTCTTGAGGATGGTGATGACGCGCGACGAGCGGCTGGTGCGGCTGGCCAAGCAGTACTTCGGCCTGGCGGATGTCGTCGAGGTCATGAAACGCATGATCGGCAGCGGCCTGGTCGGGGGCAAGAGCCTGGGCATGCTGCTGGCGCGGGCGATCCTCAGGCAAGCCGACGGCCGCTGGGACGAGGTGCTCGAAGGCCACGACTCGTTCTTCGTCGGCGCGGACGTTTTCTACACGTACCTGGTGCAAAATGACTGCTGGTGGTTGCGGCGGAAGCAAAAGGACTTCAACGCGCTGCTGGCGAACGCGGCCCTGGCGCGGGAGCGAATCCTGGCCGGGACGTTCCCCAAGTATATCCAGGACCAATTCATGGAGGTGCTGGAGTACTTCGGCCAGTCCCCGATCATCGTCCGTTCGAGCAGCCTGCTGGAGGACAACTACGGCAACGCTTTCTCGGGCAAATACGAGAGCGTCTTTTGCGCCAACCAGGGCACGCCCCAAGAGCGGTTGGAGGCGTTCACGGCGGCGGTGCGCACCGTCTATGCCTCGACGATGAGCGAAGAGGGCCTGGCCTACCGGCTCTATCACGGCTTGCTGGAGCGCGACGAGCAGATGGCCCTCTTGGTGCAACGGGTCTCCGGCGAGATGTACGGGCAGTTGTTTTTCCCGCAGTTGGCCGGGGTGGGCTTCTCGTTCAACCCGTTCGTCTGGCACGAGGAAATCCAGCCCGAGGCCGGCATGCTGCGGTTGGTCTTTGGGCTGGGCACGCGCGCCGTCGAGCGCACGAGCGACGATTACACGCGGCTGACGGCGCTTAACGTGCCGGAAAAGCGGCTCGAATCAAGACCTGAGGACGTGCGGCAGTTCGCGCAACGGCGGGTGGACGTGCTGGATTTGGCCGCCAACCAACTGCTCACGCGCGACTTCGAGGCCGTGGCCCAAACCGTCCCGACCGCGCTGCTGGACTTGTTCGCCACCGCCGAGCCGGCGAGGGACGGTCGGGCCAAGGAAGCCCGCCAGCAGCCCGCTTATGCCGGCTTCCTGACCTTCGAGCGGCTGCTGGCCGAGACCAACTTTGCGCCAACCATGCGGGTGCTGCTGCGCACGCTGCACCAAGCCTATGACTACCCCGTGGACATCGAGTTCACGGCCAATTTCCAGCCCGATGGCCGCTTTCGGATCAACCTCGTCCAATGCCGCCCCTTCCAGGTGAAAATCAAGGGCGAGGGCAGCCGGGTGAACTTGCCCGAAGCGGTGGCCCCGGAGCGGCTGGTGTTCGCCTCGCGCGGGCCGATTGTCGGCCAGAGCCTGGCTACGGTGATTGACCGCTTGATCTACGTGGTTCCCTCGGTCTATGGCGGCATGACCTTGAGCCAGCGCTACTCGGTCGCGCGCACGATTGGGCGGCTGGTTCACCTCGAAGCCGGCGGACGGTCGCCGACGATCATGCTCGTGGGGCCGGGGCGGTGGGGCACTTCGATGCCCTCGCTGGGTGTGCCGGTCTCGTTTGCGGAGATAGACCGCGTGTCAATTCTGTGCGAATTGACGCTCATGCACGAAGGCCTCGTGCCGGACGTGTCCCTGGGCACCCATTTTTTCAACGACTTGGTGGAAATGGACATGCTTTACCTGGCGGTTTCGCCGGGCCGCGAAGGTCACGCGCTCAACGAAGGGCTGCTGCGGCAACAGGCCAACCAGCTCAGCCGCCTGGTGCCCGCGGCCGCCGAGTGGGCGGACGCCATCCGGGTGATTGACTCCAGCGCGTTGGCGCCGCCGGGTGCGCTCTACCTGAACGTGGACTCCCTCAAGCAGCGCGCCCTCTGTTACTGGGAGGGGCCGGTCTGAGCGGAAAATGATTCCCGATTGAGGATTGCGGATTGCCGATTTGCCCGCCCCGTGAATCGTTCTCGTTCTCGGCCTCGGCCTCGACCCATCTTCCTCGCCCGTGGCGCGTCTTCGGCGTTGAAATCCTGGGGCAAAGACTGCACAATGGCGCGCGTGAGCTCCCAGATGGGTTCCACTCTGAGCGGAGGCGCGGCCGGCCACGGCCCGCGCAGACTCATCGCCGATTAACCTCATTCTTCAATTCTCTATGCCAATCTCTCCCAAATACGTAGCCGGCCTGGATTACGGCACCAACTCCGTGCGCTGCTTGATTGTGCGCGCCCGCGACGGCGCGGAAACCGGCGCCAGCATTGTCGTGTACGAACACGGTGATCAGGGCGTGCTCCTGGACCCGCGCGACCCCGACCTGGCCCGGCAGCAGCCCGCGGACTACTTGACCAGCGTGGAGGCGGCCATGCAGGGGGCCATCGCCGCCGCGCGGGCCAATGACCCGCAATTCAAGCCGGAGCTGATTGCCGGCTTGGGCGTGGACACGACCGGCAGCACACCGCTGCCCGTGGATGCCCGGGGCCGGCCGCTGGCTCAGCAGCCGGCGTTCGCCGGGGACCTCAACGCCCAAGCCTGGTTGTGGAAGGACCACACCGCCACGGCGGAGGCGCGCGCGATTACCGAGCGCGCCGCCCAGCAGCACCCGGAGTACCTGAAAAAGTGCGGCGGCGTCTATTCTTCGGAGTGGTTCTGGGCCAAGATTTGGCATTGCGCCAAGGTGGCGCCCCGCGTCATGGACGCCGCCGCGACGTGGATCGAGTGCGCGGATTGGATTCCGGCGGTGCTGACCGCTACGGAGGCGCAGCCGGCCCGCTGCATTTGCGCGGCGGGGCACAAGGCGATGTACAACGATTTGTGGGGCGGCTACCCGGCGGCGGATTTCCTGCGGCAACTCCACCCGGCGCTGGGCCGCTTGCGCGCCCAGCTCGGGAAGGTGCGGGCCGTGGCCATTGACCAGCCCGTGGGCCGCCTGACGCCTGCCTGGGCCAAGCGCCTGGGCGTGCCGGCGGGCATCCCGGTAGCCGCCGGGGCCTTCGACGCTCACCTGGGCGCCGTCGGCAGCGGCATCGAGCCGGGCACCCTCGTCAAAATCCTCGGCACGTCCACGTGCGACATCATCATTGCGCCGCTCCAACCGGAGTTGCCGGACATCCCGGGCTTGTGCGGGATTGTGCCTGGTTCGGTGGTGCCGCGGTTCTACGGCCTGGAGGCCGGCCAATCGGCCGTGGGCGACATCTTCAACTGGTGGGTGCAGCAAATCCAGCCCGGCGGCGGGGCCAGCCATGAAAGCCTGGCGGCCGAGGCGGCGAAGCTGCTCCCCGGCCAGACAGGGCTGCTGGCGCTGGACTGGAACAACGGCAATCGCACCGTGCTGGTGGACCAAAGGCTCACGGGCCTGCTCCTGGGCCAGACGCTCCAGACGCGGCCGGCGGAGGTTTACCAGGCGCTCATCGAGGCCACTGCGTTCGGCGCGCGGGTGATCATGGAGCGTTTCGAGGAATACGG